>Ga0157363_1000620_pt1 | contig 27522 bp, 26 predicted proteins | sample AttsexASBM1_FD_111477 | JGI IMG/M metagenome (GOLD analysis project Ga0157363, IMG submission 111477) | Fungus gardens microbial communities from leaf cutter ant in Ribeirão Preto, State of São Paulo, Brazil - Atta sexdens ASBM1 | ecosystem: Host-associated > Fungi > Mycelium > Unclassified ... | reverse complement strand
TTAATCCTTAACCCGATCTGCAAATTTCTTGCGTAACTTCTGTAGTTTAGGTGGGATCACCGCCATACAGAAACCATTGTTTGCCCCAACGCGATCCCAATAATCTTGATGATAATCTTCAGCAGGGTACCACACCGTAAAGGTTTCAATCGTCGTAACGATAGGTTGCGAGTGATCCTGCTGGGCGAGTTCGATCGCCTGTTCAGCGGTCTGTCGTTGTGCAGCATCCAGAGGAAAAATAGCGGAACGGTATTGCGTACCGATATCGTTACCTTGGCGGTTAAGCTGGGTTGGATCGTGGGTAGCAAAACTTACCGCGAGCAGATCGGCATAACTAATCTGCTCGGGATCAAAACCAATACGAATGGCCTCTGCATGGCCGGTCGATCCACTACAGACTTGTTCATAGGTTGGATCCGCTGACGCGCCACCGGTATAACCACTTTCGACAGACGACACCCCTTTCAAGCTTTGAAAGACGGCTTCCGTACACCAGAAACAGCCGCCTGCAATGATTGCATATTCAGTTGCCATATAGACCTCATTATTAACGTCATTTTTCATTCACCTAGAGTAGCGGAATGTCTTCACGGTGACCATGAGCAGATTGTGCAGTCGGAGCCGTTCTTCCCCTATTGATTAGGTAACTTTCTGATTCGCCGCGCAATCGTCGAGATTGAGTCTATACTTAGTAACATTAATGAATCACATAATATTCTTAATTATTACATTTCTATAACCGAGTGAGGGTAGCCATACAACACACTGAGTGTGCTCCTCACCGCGATGCGCAACCAGAAAAAGCGAGTATTTATGAATGAATCGCGGCAACCATGCCGACAAAACGACTACGCATTTTTTTTCGATATCGATGGTACGTTAGCCAGCCTTCAAGCAACGCCAGAAGCCGTCTCAATACCGGTTTCGGTCATTACTGATCTTAAGCTATTAACCCAACAATTAGGGGGAGCTGTCGCCTTTGTGTCGGGGCGGCCGTTAAGTCAAATTGATGCGTTAACGCAACCGCTGCGCGGGGCGGCGGCCGGTATTCACGGCGCGGAAATCCGTGCATTCAATGGTGAACTGACGACCACGCATACTGACGCACAGCAGCTTGGTGAGATCGAACAGCAACTGTCGCGTGAAATCGCCGCATTGCCCGGCGTGCGATTGGAAAAGAAAGGCATCGCATTTGCCTTACATTATCGACAAGTACCTAGCGCCGAGCAGGCATTACAACACCTTGCGGATGACATAGTTAAGCGTTATCCCGATTTTAAAGTCCAAGCAGGAAAGTGTGTGTGGGAGATCAAACCGCGCGCCTGTGATAAAGGTAAGGCGATAGATTTTCTTATGCAAACCTCTCCCTTTAAGGACCGGACTCCGGTTTTTTTGGGAGACGATATCACGGACGAGGCCGGCTTCCAGTATGTGAATCGGCAACATGGGATTTCGATTAAAATCGGTAGTGGCGAGAGCGAAGCGAACCACCGATTACCCAATGTGACAGCACTGCACCAGTGGCTAGATGATTTAGTAAATAATAACCTTAACCTAGATGAAATGAGGAGTGTATAGCATGGGTAGATTAGTGGTTGTTTCCAACCGTATCGCACTCCCTGACCACAGTAAAAATGGAGCCGGTGGGTTAGCCGTCGGGCTGCTGGATGCTCTGCAAGAGCAGGGTGGACTCTGGTTCGGATGGAACGGTGAAATTAGCAAGATCACCGGAGAGGAGGAGCCTATACAGATCGAGCAAGATAAAAATATCACCTATGCCGCCTGCTCACTGACCCAAAATGATTACGACCTGTATTACAGCCAATTCTCGAATACCGTGATCTGGCCTGCTTTTCATTATCGTCTCGATCTCGTTGAATATCAGCGTGAGGCATGGGAAGGCTACTTGCATGTCAACGAATTACTCGCGGCTAAACTTTCTCCACTGCTGCAACAAGACGATGTGGTATGGGTGCATGACTACCATTTGCTCCCTTTTGCGGCGGCGCTACGTCAGCAAGGTAGCTCACATCCGCTCGGCTTTTTCTTGCATATTCCCTTTCCTGCCCCTGAAGTGTTGATGGCGCTGCCGGACTACCAAGAAATCTTACGCTTAATGACCGCCTATAATTTACTCGGCTTTCAAACTGAGCGTGATGCGAAAGCCTTTTTAGCGGCGATTGGCCATGAAACAGAGTTGATAACGCTAGAAAAGGGCGTTTATCAAGCCTATGGTAATACCTTCCATGTCCACGATTATCCCATTGGTATTGACCCCGAAAGTATTCGTAAATTAGCAGAAGGTCCACTTCCGCCTAAAATGCAGGCTATTCGACAAGAGCTCGGCGATGCCAAAAATATCATTGCCTGCGAGCGCTTGGATTATTCTAAAGGGATCCCAGAGCGGTTTCTTGCTTATGAAAGTTTCCTAGAAAAATACCCCGAGCACCGCGGAAATATCCGCTACACGCAGATTGCGCCGACCTCGCGCGGTGAGGTGCAAGCCTACCAAGCGATACGCCATCAGCTTGAAACGGAAGCAGGAAGAATAAATGGGAAATACGGTACCATGAGCTGGACGCCGCTCTATTATCTCAACCAGCACTTTGATCGCCGTCTATTAATGAAGATTTTCCGACTGACAGATATTGCGCTGATTACGCCGCTACGCGATGGGATGAACTTAGTTGCTAAAGAATACTTGGCTGCACAAGACCCGTCTAACCCTGGCGTACTGATTCTATCGAAATTTGCTGGGGCAGCCTGTGAGCTGACCGAATCATTATTGGTGAATCCCTATGATCGCGATGAAGTAGCGAAGGCTATTTTACATGCGACGACCATGAGCAAAGAAGAACGCGTTCGGCGGCACGCCATCATGATGGAGATCCTTAGTCATCAGACTATTACTCGCTGGCGCGAGACTTTTCTAGACGATCTTTACAATATAGAAAAATAGAGCGTTGACCCATTCCCAGCTCCTATCACTGCGGTGATAGGAGATCTTACTCTAATATGAAAAAATCTTAATATTCCCGCTATAAAAATATAAAGTTTTTAACTTTTATTTAATACTTTTTTTTAGTGATAACACTCTTTATCTTTCCTACTCAAAAAAATAGGGGGAATATCTCCATCTATAGCGTGAATAGAAGTCTAAATATCATTAAGCTTATACTATTGATTACATTGTGATTAGTGTTCTCTGATTTAATATCACAAAATTTATTTTTTTAGTTTATATACATTCAAACTATTTTAATATAAACAATATAAAAATGATCAGATATATTTTACTGATAATTTAATGATTGCATGCCTCTCAATATAAAGGTCTTCCGTAAACTTTAATACCATTCTTAAGCTATATGATCTAAATCAATATGAAACTTAAATGTTTAATAATGTGTATTGTGAAATTATTGATAACAAGGTAACTTCTAATAATATTATAAAGACCAATAAAAATATCTTTATACTACCAGCCTGTTTTTTATTTATAATTATATAATTATTTGAGGTAAATATGGATAATTCAGATATTGTCAAACAAATCTATGGGATCAATTTATCATATCTTCTCTTAGCGCAAAGAATGCTTAAAGAAGATAAATATTCAGCATTTTATCGGCTTGGAATGGAAGAAGAGTTAGCTGAAAAAATAATGGGGCTAAGTCTACATGAATTAGTCAAACTTGCTGAAACAAACCAACTTATATGTAAGTTTCGATTTGAGAAAATAGAAGTGGTCGAAAAACTGACTCAAGATTCTCGAGTCGATGATCTACAGCAGATCCACACTGGTATTATGCTAGCCAGTAATTTATTAAACGCGCGTAGCAATAATAAAAGAATAAGACAATAGTGGGGATATAATGAAAGAGAAAAGCGTACTCAGAGAGGGGCACGATATTCGTGTTGCAATGGAGTTAATCAGATTAGGTGCAAGGTTACAGCTACTGGAAAATGAAACGGTATTAAGTCGCGGACGTTTGATAAGATTATACAAGGAGATTAAGGGATCTCCCCCTCCTAAGGGAATGCTGCCATTCTCTACGGACTGGTTTATGACGTGGGAACATAATATACACGCTACCGTTTTTTATCATGCATGGCAATTTCTGCGGAGTAAGACTGAGAAACCGGATGTCGACTGTCTTATCTTAGCTTATCGTCTTTATTTAGAGCAGTGTCCTGCCGATGAGGAAGGTGATGAACCGCTACTGGGATTGACTCGCGCATGGACGTTAATCCGTTTTGCGGAGAGTGGAATGATTGAGCTATCGGCCTGTCGACAGTGCCAAGGGCAGTTTATTAATCATGCTCATCAACCCAAAGGAAGTTTTGTGTGCAGTCTTTGCCAGCCACCTTCTAGAGCAATAAAAAAACGTAAACTTTGTTATTCAGAAGCCGATAAAGGGTATGAAGAGAGTAAAGGGTTACGTTATGGAATATTATGAATAATTAAATTTACTTTTCAGCAATATATCTATCAGTAGCTCCTTTATTTCATAAATCAGGGATGTGCCTTGTTAGGGAGTGACTGTGTTTATAATTATTGGCTATATTATAGTGACTGCATCGATTCTCGGTGGCTACGCGATGGTAGGTGGCCATATGGGGGCATTATATCAACCTTCAGAATTGGTGATAATTGGCGGTGCCGGTATTGGGGCTTTATTTGTTGGGAATAATGGTAAAGCCTTAAAAAAGACAATAGCTTCAATACCGATATTATTTCGTGGCTCGAACTATACTAAAAGTCATTACCTTTCACTGATGAGTCTGTTATTCAATATTATGTCTAAATCGAGACAGCAAGGGCTGTTATCCATAGAGAAAGATATTGAAGATCCAAGTACCAGTGATATTTTCAATCAATATCCCAAGCTGACAGCTGATTTATTATTAATGCATTTTCTGACCGACTATTTGCGATTGATGATTAGTGGGAATATGAGTGCCTTAGAAATCGAATCGCTGATGGATGAAGAAATCGAAACCTGTGAGCATGAAAGTGATATTCCTGCACAAAGTATCGCTGCAGTCGGGGATGCGTTACCTGCCTTTGGTATTGTGGCTGCGGTGATGGGGGTGGTTCATGCCTTAGCCTCAGCAGATAGACCTCCGGCAGAACTCGGCGAACTGATTGCCCACGCGATGGTGGGGACCTTTTTAGGGATATTGCTTTCTTACGGCTTTGTCTCGCCTCTTGCAACGGTACTGCGTCAAAAGTCGGCAGAAAAAATCAAAATGTTGCAGTGTATCAAAGTGACGTTATTGGCCAATTTACATGGCTATGCACCGCAAGTCGCGGTGGAATTTGGTCGTAAGGTTTTATATACCACTGAACGTCCCGCTTTTACTGAGCTTGAAGATTTTGTACGCAATAATAAACCTGGGAATCGTGGCGCGGAGACTAGTGAAGAATGAAGGACTCTAGGCCTCCCATTATTGTTATTAAAAAGAAGAAGAAGCACGTACGGCATGATAGTCACGGTGCATGGAAGATTGCGTACGCAGACTTTATGACTGCAATGATGGCTTTCTTTATGGTGATGTGGTTGATCTCCATTGCCGATCCGCAAAAATTAGAATCACTCGCCGACTATTTTCGCATGCCTTTACGAGTAGCGCTTGCCCCTGGCAAACACCAAAGTGATGCGACAACAATTATTCCAGGTGGTGAAGCCGGACAAAAAAAGGAGTCTACCGAAAGTTACCCCAATCCCCCAGTCGGTCGTAAAGATAAAGACCGTGATCGCAAAGCCTTACAGGGAATTAAACATAAAATAGAACAACTCTTGTTGACTGATCCAAGATTGAAATCCTTACGTCCACACCTATTCCTCACCATGATCAATCGTGGATTACGAATACAAATTGTAGATAGCCAGCAGAGGCCAATGTTTCTTAAGGGAAGCGCAAGTATTGAACCTTACATGGCAGAAATTCTGCACGCATTAGCCCCTATTCTCAATGATGTGCCAAATAAAATGAGTATTGCCGGTCATACTGATAATTCGCCTTATGCGACGGGAGATCATGGTTTTAGTAACTGGGAATTATCGACCCAACGGGCGAATTCATCCCGGCGTGAACTGGTCAAAGCCGGGTTAGTTGAAGGAAAGGTGCTGAGAATTATCGGGATGTCAGACACCATGAATATAAAAGGAGTTGCTTCCGATGCGCCAGAGAATCGCCGTATCAGTTTGTTGATCTTGACTCATGATGCTGAAGATGAAGTGGAGAAAGAGAACCATGAAGGACAAGCGCTAGTCATTACGGCCGCTGGCGAACTGCAACCTATGATAGCGCCATCGCTCAACGGGCAGGCTCAAAAAAACTTACAGCCGACGGAAAGGAAAGAGTAAAGAATGGATATCTCTGATTTTTCTCAGACATTTTTTGACGAAGCAGATGAACTATTGGCCGATATGGAACAGCATCTGCTAGCGCTCGACCCAGCCAATCCTGATTCAGAGCAACTAAACGCCATCTTTCGGGCAGCCCATTCCATTAAAGGAGGAGCGGGGACCTTTGGCTTTAGTATTCTGCAAGAAACCACTCATATTTTGGAAAATATTCTCGATAACGCGAGACGGGGAGAATTGTCGTTAACCAGTCAGCTTATCGATCTCTTTCTGGAAACCAAAGATATTATGCAAGAGCAACTCAATGCTTATAAAAGCTCAACACAACCGGATGAGGATACTTTTCAGCATATTTGCGATATGTTGCGTAAGATCGCGCTGAATCAATCGCCTGAGGTCGTAGAAAAACCGGTCGTTAATGATGTGGTGGAACCCGAGCATTCTCTGCCGGCCGAGCAAAAGGTACGAATAAGACTTTCCCGTTTGAAACCGTCAGAGATTGAATTGCTACTGCAAGAAATCAACCACCTTGGCGCCGTAACGCTACTCGAGCGGGATGCGCAGAGTTTGGATCTCGAGGTAAAGGGGGTAAGTCGTGAGGCGCTTATTGCCGTGCTCTGCTTTATCATAGATGAAGATCAAATTAGTTTTCCCACACTAGACACCTCAGCATCAGTACCCAAGGAGGCACCCAGTGATGAAATGGGAGCCATCACACCGCCTACGCCAACGCCTACTCCGGTGAGTAAACCCGCCGCGGCCACGACTAAGGCACCAGATAGTGGCAGTATTCGGGTCGCGGTAGAAAAAGTGGACCAACTTATTAACTTAGTGGGAGAGTTGGTCATTACGCAATCTATGCTTTTGCAGCACGTTTCTGAATTAGAGCCCACACTCCACGGCGCATTATTCAATACCGTTAATCAACTTGAGCGTAATGCTCGGGATTTACAAGAGTCGGTGATGTCGATACGGATGATGCCGATGGAATATGTCTTCAGTCGCTTCCCAAGACTGGTCCGAGATCTCGCGGCAAAACTTGGCAAAAAAGTGGAGCTAACGTTACAAGGTGGATCGACAGAATTAGATAAAAGTTTGATTGAGCGGATTATCGACCCCTTAACCCATCTGGTTCGCAACAGTCTCGATCATGGTGTGGAATCAGCAGAAAAACGTCTTGCAGCGGGTAAATCAGCAGAAGGAAATCTCGTATTATCCGCAGAACATCGTGGTGGCAGTATTTGTATCGAAGTGACTGATGACGGTGCAGGGTTAAACCTTGAGAGAATTTATCAAAAAGCCTTAAGTTCAGGCATCGCCGTGCATGAATCGATGAGCCCAGAGGATATTGCGCAGCTTATTTTTGCCCCAGGTTTCTCAACCGCAGAGCAAGTCACCGATGTTTCTGGTCGTGGCGTTGGAATGGATGTGGTGAAACGGAATATCCAAGACATGGGGGGGCATGTCGAGATTACAACTCAACCAGGGAAAGGGACGACGATTCGTATTTTATTACCGCTAACATTAGCCATACTAGATGGTATGTCAGTCAAAAGCGGTAATGAAGTCTTTATTGTCCCAGTGAATGCTGTGATGGAATCATTACAACCTCGCCAGAGCGAATTAAAGTATTTAGCCGGAGGGGAATGTGTATTGGAAGTGAGGGGCGAATACCTTCCGTTGATATCACTCGCTAAAATATTCGATATTGAAGGTGCTAAAGAGGATCCTACAAAGGGCATTGTCATTATTTTACAAAATGCGGGTAAACGCTTTGCATTATTGGTCGATTATTTAATGGGACAGCATCAAGTTGTAGTGAAAAACTTAGAAAGTAACTATCGACGGGTACAGGGTATTTCTGCAGCGACCATTATGGGTGATGGAAGTGTCGCTTTTATTGTCGATATCCCGGTCTTACAAGCCGTTAATCGGGAAAAGATTTCATTACAGAGTGAAAGTTAATATTCAGGGATAGCTATGGAAAGTAAAAATGAAGAGGGTCAGAGCCAAGAGTATCTTATTTTTACCTTAGGGAAGGAAGAATATGGAATTGATATATTAAAAGTTCAGGAAATAAGAGGGTACGATCACGTCACACGAATAGCGAATACCCCTAGCTTTATTAAAGGTGTAACGAATTTACGTGGCGTTATTGTACCGATAATTGACTTAAGAATTAAATTTGCTCAAGAAAATATTGCTTACAACGATAATACTGTCGTTATTGTGCTGAATTTAGCGGAGCGCATTGTCGGGATAGTGGTTGATGGTGTCTCCGATGTTCTTGCGCTGACACCGGAAGATATTCGTGCCGCCCCGGAATTTAGCGTGACGTTATCGACTGAGTACTTGACTGGGCTGGGCGCACGTGGCGACAGAATGTTGATTCTCGTTGATATTATGAAATTACTTAATAGTGAAGAGATGGCCTTAGTCGATCGACTGCATGCTGGATAAAACGTCTTCGTCACCATTATCAAGAAAAGGATGCCATTACCGATAAGGTAATTCTCTACAAGGACAATAGGGGACCCTATGTTACGTAAGCTCAAAGTTGTTACCAGTTTATTATTGATTCTCAGCATTATGGGAGTGCTACAGATTGTGAGTAGCGCACTTTTTTTAGAAATGTCGAAAGGTAATCAGACGATATTTTCACAAAACCAAAAGTTGAGGGTTCAACAGCAAAGTATCTCTGATGCCACCTCTTATTTATTAGAGGCCCGCTCGAATATTAACTTTGGGATGATTTATTCATTACAAAGCGCTAAAGAAGAAGGGTTTAATGAGAAAATAAAGAAATTTTTAAGTAGTGCGGAAGAGAATATCCAGCAAGCAGACGATGAGTACAAAATATTCTGGAATACCTTCAGTGATAAAGAAAGAGAGGAGGCAAAGCTTGATGCGATGGGACGCGCCTTTATCGATTATCGTAACGGACTGAATACGTTATTAGTCTTGCTTCGTGAGGGGAAAGTTAAAGAGTTTATGACGACCCCTGTTATGGATAAACAAAAAACTTTCGATAGTAAAATGAATCAGTGGTACAGCAAAAATGAGAAAGAGGTAGAAATCGGTATTGACCATAGCCGGGAACAATATGATCAAGCATTAATTTTAACGGCTGTATTTATTGCAATAACCTTATTTGTTATTTTCCTCGCTTGGGTCGGTATTCATCGTGTACTACTCAAACCCTTACATGCCTGTATTCACCATATACAAAATGTTGCGCGGGGTGATTTGACCCAATCGATAGACATTGTGAGTAAAAACGAAATGGGAGAATTACTGACCACGGTAAAACATATGCAGGATGAGCTGAAACATACCGTTGGGTTGGTAAGGGATAGTTCGGAGTCAATTTTCAGTGGCGCCAGCGAAATCGCCAATGGCAGTAATGACCTTTCTGCCAGGACAGAGCAGCAAGCAGCGTCTTTAGAAGAGACTGCTTCCAGTATGGAGCAATTAACCGCAACGGTGAAACAGAATGCTGAGAACGCCCGTCAAGCCTCGCAATTAGCGTTGAATGCGTCAGAAACAGCACGTCATGGCGGTAACGTCGTCGATAACGTCGTCACCACCATGAAAGATATTGCCGATAGTTCTAAGAAAATTTCAGATATCACCAGCGTCATTGATGGGATTGCCTTCCAGACCAATATTCTTGCTCTAAATGCTGCCGTAGAGGCCGCGCGTGCCGGCGAGCAGGGACGCGGATTTGCGGTAGTTGCAGGAGAGGTTCGTAATCTTGCTCAGCGCAGTGCCCAAGCAGCCAAAGAGATTAAAATCTTAATCGAGGACTCGGTCAATCGCATCGATTCAGGTTCGCAATTGGTTGAGAATGCCGGCGTCACCATGGGTGAAATCGTTAATGCCGTGACGCGTGTTACCGACATTATGGGAGAAATTGCCTCAGCCTCCGAAGAGCAAAGTCGTGGTATCGATCTGGTGAGCACCGCGGTGACTGAGATGGACCAAGTTACTCAACAAAATGCCACCTTAGTAGAAGAGTCAGCCACAGCAGCTGCGACCTTGGAGGAGCAAGCGGGATTACTCAAACAAGCGGTAACAGTGTTCCGTGTGGGTCATGCTTCGACCTCTCTGCCAGTAACGCTTTCAAAACCAAAATATGTCTCTGCCACTACGAATGCGAGCAGTAGTGGGCAAATGCCAACTACTAACGATTGGGAAACATTTTAATCCGGATACTTTACGGGGAGAGCCCCTGCCGGGGACTCCTCGCTAAGTCAATAAGCGAAGGGACTATGCATAAACAACCCCCCAATACGCCGTCCCCTGCGGTGGTAACAAAAAGTGGGCGTTATGAGTTATCGGCACAAGATTTCCAAAAAATATCGGCATTGATTTACCAGCGTGCCGGTATTGTGCTGGCAGCGCATAAGCAGGAGATGGTTTATAACCGCTTACTTAGGCGAGTTAGGGCACTGAATCTGACGAATTTTAGTCAATATATTCAGTACTTGGAAAAAAATCCACAAAGTCATGAATGGCAAGAATTTACCAATGCCTTGACCACTAATCTCACGGCTTTTTTTCGGGAAGCGCACCATTTTCCAATTCTCGCTCAGCATGCTCGGCAACATAAAGGCTGTTTCACACTGTGGTGCTGTGCGGCATCCACTGGTGAAGAACCTTGGTCGCTAGCCATTACTTTGGCTGAAGCATTAGGGCTAGGCCCTGGCCGATTTCAAATCTATGCCAGCGATATCGATACGCAAGTTTTGGAAAAGGGGAAGCAAGGGATCTATCGACAAGAAAATCTATCGATGTTAACGCCTGAGCAGTTACAGCAGTATTTCTTAAAAGGCACGGGTGAGCACCGTGGATTGGTCAGGGTCAGGCCTGAGTTAGCCGCGACAGTGAATTTCTACCCGCTCAATTTACTTTCGGCGGAGTGGAAATTGAAAGAGAAAGTGGATGCGATTTTCTGTCGTAACGTGATGATCTATTTCGATAAAAAAACCCAACAAAATATTCTTAGCCGGATGGCGAAGAGTCTGCAGCCTGACGGTTTATTATTCGCAGGCCATTCAGAAAATCTAAGCCAAATCAGTACGGATTTTCAACTGCAGGGCCAAACCGTTTACCGACTTGCGGAGAGAAAAAAATGAGCAAAATAAGTGTGTTATGTGTTGACGACTCTGCATTGATCCGACAGCTGATGACGGAAATTGTTAACAGTCAACATGACATGTTTATGGTCGCCACGGCGCCTGATCCCTTAGTCGCCCGCGAGTTGATTAAGCAACATAGTCCGATGGTACTGACGTTAGATGTCGAAATGCCCAAAATGGATGGACTCGACTTCTTGGAGAAATTAATGCGCTTAAGGCCGATGCCCGTTGTGATGATTTCATCATTAACGGATCGGGGATCTGAAGTAACCTTACGCGCGCTTGAGCTGGGTGCCGTCGATTTTGTCACTAAACCTCAAATCGGTATTCGTGATGGCATTATGCAATATGGCGAAAAAATCTGTGAAAAAATCCGTTCTGCCGCCCAGGCTCGTCTCCCTAATCCTGCGCATCGCGCCACGGCCAAGCCAGTATCGTTGAAAACACTTATTGGGAGTGAAAAGGTGATTGCGATAGGGGCCTCTACGGGAGGAACCGAGGCGATTCGGCAAGTGCTTGAGCCGCTTCCTGCTGCCTGTCCAGCGGTATTAATTACCCAACATATGCCCGCCGGATTTACCCATTCTTTTGCTGAAAGGCTTAACCGGCTGTGTCAGATCACAGTGAAAGAGGCAGAGCAGGGCGAACGTGTTCTGCCTGGCCATGCTTATATTGCACCCGGTGATCAGCATATGGAGTTAGCGCGTTCTGGGGCGAACTACCTCATTCGTCTACTCGATAGCCCCCCGGTTAATCGCCATCGTCCGGCGGTGGATGTGTTATTTAACTCGGTGGCGGTCTGTGCAGGGCGTAATGCCGTCGGGGTACTCCTTACTGGGATGGGAAACGACGGTGCGGCTGGATTATTAGAAATGAAAAAAGCGGGGAGCTGGACTATCGCACAAAATGAAGCGAGCTGTGTCGTCTATGGAATGCCCCGCGAGGCGGTATTACTGAATGCGGCATCTGAGGTCACGCACCTCGACGATATCAGTCAGCACATGGTGAGTCGGCTGGCCTCGGGACAAGCGATACGAATTTAAGGATCGCTAAGTGACAGAGATATATTAACGGAGATAAGGAGAAGATCATGGCAGATAAGTCTCTTAATTTTTTAGTGGTAGATGATTTCACAACGATGCGTCGTATTGTGCGCAATTTATTGAAAGAGCTTGGTTTTACCAATGTTGATGAAGCGGAAGATGGGCAGGATGCCCTCACTAAGCTTCAAGCAGGAAAATTTGATTTTGTTATTTCGGATTGGAACATGCCGAATATGGATGGCTTAGATCTCTTAAAAACCTTACGTGGGCAAGAGCGTTTTGCCAATTTACCGGTATTGATGGTCACGGCAGAAGCTAAAAAAGAAAATATTATTGCCGCAGCACAAGCGGGGGCAAGCGGATATGTCGTCAAGCCTTTTACTGCGGCGATTTTGGAAGAAAAACTAAACAAAATCTTCGAAAAATACGGAATGTAAGGAGTTATTATGAGCCATTCCTTACCCCCTAATGATAACGATCATATGTCAGATATTATCGTTCGCTTAGGGTCTCTCACACGGATGTTACGCGATAGCCTACAAGAATTAGGGCTAGAGCAAGCGATAGCGGATGCCGCAGACGCTATCCCTGATGCACGGGGTCGTCTCACTTATGTCGTTGAGATGACGACACAGGCTGCGAACCGAGTATTAACCTGTGTTGAGCAAGCTCAACCCGAACAAGATCAACTCACCTACCATGCTGAAGCCTTGCAAAAACGGTGGGATGAGTGGTTTGAAGAGCCGAAAAGTTTTGAGGAAGCTAAGACGTTGGTGACCTCGACACGAGAGTTTCTTGCCAGTATTCCTGCCACAACCGGAAGAACTCACCAGTTATTACTCGAAATTATGATGGCACAAGATTTTCAAGATCTTACCGGACAAGTGATCAAGAAAATGATGCATGTTGTGGAGCAAATCGAAACCCAGTTATTGATGGTATTGCTCGATAATATTCCTGATAACGCACGCGTCAGCCCTACGCAAAAAAATAGCCTATTAAATGGCCCTCAGATTGACACCACCGCCAGTGGGGTAATTGCCAACCAATCACAAGTCGATGATTTATTGGATAGCCTTGGATTTTAACTACAGGTCAAATATGCCTAGCGACTAGCCTTTGAGAGGTACTTATTATTAGTGTAATAAGCACCTCTTCTCTTCTTTACTTCTTCAATAGCCTGCTGTGGGCTCTGGCACTCTACGGGTAATTATCCAACGAGGAAGTTGCGGTGTCTGAAGAAAATAAAGACGATAAAACCGAAGCACCCAGTAGCCATCGTATTGAGAAGGCGCGGGAAGAGGGGGATATCCCTCGTTCGCGAGAATTGACCTCCCTGTTACTGCTATTAACCGGCCTCTTAGCGCTTAGCCTCACCTTACCGATGAGCTGGCAGGGCATGTTGCACATCGTGCGTTACAGTTGGCAGTTTGATTTGAGTCAGGTTAATGCTTATCAATGGGGCGCTTATAGTGTTGATATGATCCCGCTCAGCCTATGGCTGTTCCTCCCTTTTGGTCTGAGCCTATGGGTAGTGGCAATTATCGCTAATATCATCATTGGTGGCGTCAATCTCAGCCCTAAAGCTTTACAGGTAAAATTTTCTCGGCTCAATCCGTTATCGGGCATGAAAAAATTTTATAGTGCTCAGACAGGGGCTGAATTACTGAAGTCCTTGCTAAAAGCATGCATCGTAATATCGATTTTACTAACGGTGTTGTGGCTCAAGCAGCGCGAAATCCTCGGTCTTATCCATCAACCTTTCCAGATAGCCCTTAAAGAAGGGGCTTATGGCCTCGTTAAACTCTGGCTATGGGTGGTGATGGGGATGATGCCGATGGTGGCGTTCGATCTATTTTGGCAGCTCTACAGCTATCACAAAAAGTTAAGGATGTCGCGCCAAGAAATTCGTGATGAGCATAAACAGCAGGAAGGTGACCCCCACCTTAAGGGACGTATTCGACAACAAATGCGTGCAGCGGCACGGCAAAGGATGATGGCCAATGTGCCGCGAGCCGATGTGATCCTCACGAATCCCACCCACTTTGCTATTGCACTGCTTTATCAAGAAGGCACGATGCACGCCCCACAAGTTGTGGCAAAAGGGCGCGGACAGGTTGCCGAAAAAATACGGGCATTGGGGAACTCACATCACATTCCCACCTTGGAAGCGCCTCCTTTGGCCCGCGCGTTATGGCGACACACTGAGGTAGGTGAACCTATTCCGGGGGCTTTGTATACCGCGGTTGCCGAAGTGTTAGCCTGGGTATGGCAGGTACGACGTTGGCGAAAGATGGGCGGACAAAAACCAGAGAGACCACAGCAATTAGTGGTACCCGCTGAGATGACTTTTGACTTAGAGAGTGATGATGATGAATAAGCTATATGCGCGGTTACGTTTACCTGTCCATTGGCGCGAGGTGGATTGGCAAATTTTAGCTGGCCCTATCTTAATTTTACTGATTTTAGGGATGATGGTTCTGCCGCTGCCCACCATATTGTTGGATCTCTTCTTCACCTTCAATATTGCCTTATCAATTATGGTGTTACTGGTCGCCATGTTCACGCGTAGAACCTTAGAGTTTGCGGCGTTTCCCACTATTCTTCTTTTTGCGACGTTACTACGATTAGCGCTGAATATTGCTTCCACGCGGGTCATTTTACTTGAAGGGCATACTGGCGGGGCGGCAGCCGGTCAGGTCATTGAAGCATTTGGCCACTTTTTAGTAGGCGGAAATTTTGCGATCGGGATTGTGGTCTTCATTATCCTCATTGTCATCAACTTCATGGTGATTACTAAGGGGGCTGGACGTATTGCGGAAGTCGGTGCACGCTTTGTTCTAGACGGTATGCCTGGTAAACAGATGGCCATTGATGCGGATCTCAATGCAGGGGTAATCGGTGAGGAGCAGGCTAAACAGCGGCGGCAGGAGGTGACTCAAGAAGCCGATTTTTATGGTTCCATGGATGGTGCCAGTAAGTTTGTGCGAGGTGATGCCATCGCGGGAATTATCATTATGGTAATCAATATCCTGGGGGGCTTATTAGTTGGCGTGGTACAGCATGGCTTATCTATCGGTCAAGCGGCTGAGACCTATACGTTATTGACTATTGGTGATGGGCTGGTGGCACAAATTCCAGCATTAGTTATTTCCACTGCTGCAGGGGTGATCGTAACCCGGGTCAGCAATGACAGTAACGTCAGCGAGCAGATGGTTAGTCAATTATTTAGCCGACCGCAAGTCATGGTATTGAGTGCCGCGGTGTTAGGGCTACTTGGACTGGTTCCTGGCATGCCGAATAGTATTTTCCTTATTTTCACGACGTTATTGTTAGCGCTTGCCTGGTGGCTGAAGGGAAATCAGTCACTAATGGAAAGCCCTGTTCTGGCTCCGAGCGATTCACACCAGGCACAACCAGTGGAAGCGAGTTGGCAGGATGTCGTGATCGAAGATGCGCTTTCAATGGAGGTTGGCTACCGACTGATCCCATTGGTGGATGAAGCCCAAAAAGGGGAATTACCTGGAAGGATCCGGGGAATTCGGAAAAAATTCGCAAGCAGTATGGGCTTCTTACCGCCAAGTATTTTTATATCCGATAACTTAGCCCTAGCGCCGGCGCATTATCGAATCTTATTGAAAGGGGTAACCATCGGAATAGGGGACGTCTGGCCTGGACGATGGCTAGCGATTAATCCAGGGAGCGCGCGGAGTGACTTACCTGGTGAAGCCACACGGGATCCGGCCTTTGGTTTACCCGCAGTGTGGATCGATAGTGCATTAAAAGAGCAAGCCCAAACATTAGGTTTCACCGTTGTTGAAGCCAGTACGGTGATCGCAACGCATTTGAATCATCTGCTCAGCCACCACGCGAGTGAATTATTTGGACGCTTGGAGGCACAACAACTCATCGAACATGTCGCCAAAACTCTGCCTAGCCTTACCGATGGGATTATTCCTGACCTCTTATCGCTCACAACAGTGCATAAGGTGTTACAGAATTTACTCAAGGAACAAGTCTCGATCCGCGATATGCGGACTATTTTGGAAACACTGACCGAGCATGCCAGTACAACACAAAACAGTGTGGAACTTACTACCGTCGTACGGGTGGCATTAGGACGAGCTATTACCCAACAATGGTTTCAAGAGGATGAAATTATTCAAGTCATCGGCCTCTCCCCTGCACTGGAAGAGTTATTACAACAAGTGATGCGTAATGGTGGTGGACTTGAACCGGGACTTGCTGAGCAATTGGTGAGCCAAGCGGGTGAAGCGATCACCTATCAAGAATCGTTAGGCGTTACCCCGGTATTACTCGTTGATAGTGGGTTACGACTGCTATTGGCACGGTACCTGCGTCGTCATTATCGTCAGTTGGTGGTCATGTCGACTGTAGAATTAGTCAGTGATAGGCCAATTAGGCAAACTGCAACGCTGGGGGAGTAAAATGTGGCGGTGTATTACGGTCGCGCTATGCTTGGTCATTAACAATGTTGAGGGAAAAAATCCCATTGCCAGCGCCACGTTAAGCCAATCCGGACAAACGTTAGTCCGTAATGGTCAGTGGTACCGCTTTAGTTTAGGGCAATTACCGAAGGGTTATATCGGCACTATCAGAGCGGTAACCTGGCAGATTACCAGTTCAGGCGTATGGCATCAGCCTCCGCGACTCTTGCTTTGTCTTAACCAATACTGCCAACCTGTGGATGGATTAGCGGGACGAAGCACGCGTTTTGCAGGATTAAGTAGTCGAGGTAGATGGCAGTTCAACATACGATTAGCGGATGGTACTTCTGCGCAGCCGCCATTACAGGTGAATGGTATAAGCTTAACCGTCGATAGTCGTATTAAAAATGATTAAGAGAGCCGTCAAACTTCTTGAAACCAGTATCTAAACACTCAGTAGGTTTCCCCAAGGTGTTTGCGATAACCTTTACTATCTATTTTATTAAGTTAGAGGGGTTTTCGTTAATGAGCACGACCTGAAGAATTAATTTATTTATCAATTAGAAGGGTGTTGATGATTTTATTCATTAATTTCTCTTCCCTATTTATAAGGTGATTTATCCCTAGTGATTATTCGGGGTAATAGATAAAACATCATAATGGTTTGTTTTAATTGATGTATTATTGGGGCCGCTTGGTGGGGATTATTCGCATAGTGATTAGTTTTAATAAAGTGTCTTTATTTTATTTTAGAGTAAATCAAAAAATCGCCATATCTCCGATAAAATAATGTTTATATTTTAATTTTTAAGATGGTTAGCCATAAAGCCATTCAAAAGCATAGAGCAAGTGTATTATTATTAATTCCTCAAGGATTGCGACTTTACTTTAATTTTTCTAAACTATATCTCTATGGCTCCTTATATTAACTTAATATAGAATAATTCCTTATTGTATGTGTCATTAGGACTTTCAATGTTTTTTGGTCAGGAGTTAATTTATAATCAGGTCAAGGTCTCATCGCTTGAAGAAGATGAGGAATTCAATATCGCTTACGGTGCAGATAATGAATTTATGTTCGGTGCTGGCGTATCAATCGAATCGGTTATTATTAATAATAAAAAAAAGAGAATTCACTTTCATATATTTACGGATGATATATCAGAGAGTAATAAAAAACGTCTTTTATTACTTTGTCAGACTCATCGAGTCGCTATCAGTATTTATAGTGTCAATACCGATTTTATCAGAACGTTACCTTCTAATAATTCTTGGAATTATACTATCTACCTCCGCTTAATAATTGCTGACTATTTTAATCATAAGCTTAGCAAGATATTATACCTTGACGCTGACGTGTTCTGTAATGGGGATTTGAGTTATTTAATGAGTTTAGATCTGAAAGGCTATACTGTCGCGGCCGTACGGGACCCTAGTATTACTCATATTATCAATATAGACGAATTATTCTCCACTCGTTTTACTCAAGTCGGTTATTTTAATTCTGGAGTAATGTTAATAAATATTGATGAGTGGGGCAAGTGTGACATTACTAAAAAATCAATGGACATTCTTACAGATGGTAGCCTGGTTAATACGCTGACTTATTACGATCAAGATGCTATCAATGTAGCAACCTGCGGAACTGTACTATTTGTAGACAATCATTATAATTACATTATTGATCTGAATTATAAATATAAATGTTGTGACAACTTAGCAAAAAAACAAGCAGCATTATTCCACTTTGTTGGATTAACGAAGCCATGGCATGCATGGTCTGTTGTTTACGATGAATGCGAACCCTTTAGATTAGCCAAAGAGTCGTCACCATGGTGTAATGAGCCATTAATTAAACCCAAAACAAAAAATAATTACAAATATGCAGCTAAACATAACAAGTATAATAAGAAGTTTATTCAGTCATTCTACAACTATGTAAAATATAAAATATCGGATGTGTAGTATGACTAAGCGTGACGGATTTTATGGTATTAGTCTATTATTGCTGCCAATCAGTGCTTTTTTAGCCTCTACAGAGTGGATATTAGGGCGAAATTCGATATTTCTCGCGCTAGGAATTCTTGTTATACAGTTCGTTAGCAATAGGGGGAATTACCGTACCCTGTCTACTAAGAGGTGGCTATATGTCGCATTAGCCGTAGGGGCTGTAGCGTTGAGCCAATGCTGGTGGGTGATGAAGTATGAAGACAAAGAAGTGAGTCAGTTATTGGCTAATGTCAATTATACTGTAACTTACCCACTCCTATTCTCTTTTTCGATATTAATACTCGTCACTAGTGTAATTCCTAGAGATATAATTTATCGCTTTCGTTTCATCTTGTTAATGGCGATCTGTCTAGCCTTTGGCGTTAAAGTTATCCAAGGGGGTTATATATACTTTAGTGAAAAAAGTGTAAGGGCCAATATAGGAGGTATAGCAACAACAGCCGCCTATCTGATGACGCTTCAAGGTTTATTATGCCTTTATGCCATTAATAAAATCGCGACACACTATAAGCGTTATTTAATAACTCTAGTCAGTGTCTTAACCTTCGCCATTATAGTAATGACTGGTACGCGTAGCGCGATGGTAATCTTTCCTATCATCTTAATTATAATGGCTATCAACAATTTGACCGTTAAGGATTATCGTAAGGTTTTACCTGCGCTAATTGTTTTATTTACCCTACCATTTTTGATCTCACATCAGATAAGGGAGCGTTTTGTTGAGGTATATTACGATCTTAGTCAAGACAGTATTAATAACAGTACCTCTATTGGTTCACGCTTCAGTATGTGGCAATCGGGTTTTTATACGGCGGCTCACCACCCGTTTGGCCAAAGTGCAGAATCGCGATTAAATGAAGTTACTCAGTATATCAATCTTCATGAGAGAGGGAATAAGGAGGCGTTACGTAATATTCCTTATCATTTGCATAATGAACTCTTAGAGATTGCATCATTACAAGGTGTGCTCCCTGTAGCGCTGATGCTCATTTTCTATTTGATGACTATTACGGCCTTTAGAAAAAAGGGTAAAAACGATTTAGCCATATATACCTTTACGCTACCCCTATTTTATTTTGGTGTTGGAGATGTATTGATGATTTATCCAAAAGCAATAGTCTGCGTATTGTCGATATTATGTTTGTATAGCGTACTTAGTAAGATAGATAACGAGGTTTAGTCATAAAATGACTCGTTGATGAATAGTACTCCGCTTAACGTTAAGCAGGATGGCGAGCGGCTAACCTGAACATCCTGGTCCGATGGCTTAAAAATAGTGTGAAGACACCGATGACTCTTCAGATAGGTTGGTTGTTAAAAAATGGGCGTTGCTAGGACACACTGCGCTTTTGGTAGATAAGGACTATTATTGAGTCTTTACCGCAAGGATAAAGTGATGTCATTTTTTAATACCAGTTCATCAATTAATACAGAGTTGGCAGGAAAACTGATCGCGGCGGGTGAAGCTAAGCTGCAGGAAATGGGTATTGCTTCGAATATTGCAGTGGTTGATTCAAAAGGGTTTCTCGTCGCTTTTTTACGGATGGATGGCGCACCGCTCCCCAGTATTGAACACGCTATCAACAAAGGGTATACCAGTGCATTATTTAGCGCATCGACGGCCTCACTCGGTAAAGACGCTCAACCCGGTGGATCGCTCTATGGGCTTAATATCACATTGAATCAGCGAGTTATCGTTTTTGCTGGCGGAGAGCCACTTATCCATAACGAACAGGTGGTCGGTGCAGTCGGTATATCGGGAGGAACGGCTGAGCAAGATCAGCTAGTTGCCGATCATGTTGTAAAGGCATTGAAATCACTTGGTGCAGCTTAGGGTTATTCTGTAAATAAAAACGCCCGCAGTGTTGCGGGCGCCTTATCAATGTTAGCTAATGCTAATTATTACATGCGCTCGACGGTATCAATACCAAGCAGGTCTAAGCCGCTTTTAAGGGTTCTAGCCGTCAAGGCGGACAGTTTGAGACGTGATTGGCGGCTATTTTCATCTTCAGCGGTTAATACCGGACAGTGTTCATAGAACCCAGAGAAGAGTACGGCTACGTCATAGAGGTAAGCACAAAGCACGTGAGGCGTCCCTTCACGAGCGACTTGCTGTAGGGTCTCTTCGAACTGCAGTAGGCGAGTGGCTAAAGCGGCTTCACGGGATTCTGTTAAAGCAAGTGGGCCCTGAAGCGATTGCTCATCAATACCCGCCTTACGGAAGATAGACAGGACGCGGGTGTAAGCATATTGCAGGTAAGGTGCAGTGTTCCCCTCAAATGAGAGCATATTATCCCAATCGAACACGTAGTCGGTAGTACGGTTTTTAGATAAATCAGCATATTTCACTGCGCCAATACCGATCACTTCCGCCAGATGATCCAAGGTCTGTGGGTCCATCTCTGGATTTTTTTCTTTCACTAGTGCCAATGCACGATCGTGTGCTTCATCCAATAAATCCGCCAGGCGAATCGTTCCGCCAGCACGGGTCTTGAAAGGACGCCCATCTTTACCTAGCATCATACCGAACATATGGTGTTCTAAGGGTACAGACTCCGGTACGTAACCCGCTTTACGAACAATTGTCCAAGCTTGCATCAGATGTTGATGCTGGCGTGAGTCGATATAATAAATGACTCGCTCCGCTTTTAACGTTTCATAACGGTACTTGGCGCAGGCAATATCGGTGGTGGTATAGAGGTATCCGCCATCTTTCTTCTGGATAATAACCCCCATTGGTTCACCTTCTTTATTGGTGAACTCATCCAAGAACACGACGGTCGCGCCTTCACTTTCAACCGCTAATCCTTTTTGCTTCAGGTCAGCAACAATACCAGGCAACATGCTGTTGTAAAGGCTCTCACCCATCACGTTATCAGCAGTTAAGCTTACATTTAATCGATCATAGTTGCGTTGGTTTTGTTCCATTGTGATGTCGACTAATTTACGCCACATTTTCAGGCAATACTCATCACCGCCTTGAAGTTTGACCACGTAGCTACGGGCACGCACCGCAAAGTCTTCATCTTCGTCATAAGCAATTTTCGCGGCACGATAGAAGGCTTCGAAATCTTGCAAAGCGATTTCTGCGGCGTGATCGGCTTGCTGTTGTTCAAGATAGGCAATTAACATCCCAAACTGGGTGCCCCAGTCGCCGAGGTGGTTGGCGCGGATAACATTGTGGCCCAGTTTTTCAAGCGTCCGTACTGTCGCATCGCCAATAATAGTTGAGCGCAAATGCCCGACATGCATCTCTTTAGCAACATTAGGGGCAGAATAATCGACGACAATAGTTTGCGGCGTGACAGGCGCAAGATTGAGCTGTGCAGAGCTTAGCGCTTGTTCGACTTCAGTGGCCAGCCACTGTGGATCTAAAAAGATATTAATAAAACCCGGGCCAGCTATCTCGATTTTGTTGGCAATACCCGTTAGCGAAAGTTGTTCGACCACCTTTTCGGCAAGTTGTCGAGGAGGCATACCCAGTCGTTTCGCCGCGCCCATAATTCCGTTGGCTTGGTAATCACCAAATTGTGGCTTAGCGGATTGACGGATGAGGGGTTCGCTATCGGCGGGAGCGCCGGCAGCCACCATAGCCTGACTAACTTTGTCGCAGAGAAGAGCCTGAATATTCACCGGTATACCTTTATCAATTGAGTGTATGGCAAGCCATACAGCACGAGATGTCGAAACATCGAAACGTAGAAACTTTAATGGTCGAGCAGTATACGTAAAAAAGCTTAAGGCGTCAGCCACCATATTCATTTGTCGTGCAAAGTGGTTGAAATTAATCAGCTATTGACTTTACAGCGAGTGAGCAGGGGGCGAAAATGACGAAACAGTTATCAATTACAGCAGGGCATTATGCATCCACTCTTTATCGCTCTCCCCGAGCTAGCTGATGATCTCTCTCAGTTCGAACAGAAATTATCCGCATTTGCACAGCAATTGGGACTTACCTTAAGTGAGTTAACGCTTGACCACATTTCGTTACGTTGTCACCAAGATCGGACGGCTGAACGTTGGGCAATGGCTCTATCACAAGTAGGTAGCTGTTTTTCCGAAGCAGTGATCGGCGGACGACCCATTCACCTTTATCGGCTAGAACAACCGTTGCTGCTGCTAAATTACCCTATTGATATCGTCGAGTTGCCTTGGCCAGGTGAGAAGCGTTACCGCCATGAGGGCTGGGAGCATGTTGAAGTGGTATTGGCGGGAGAACCGGAACAAATCGGTCAACGCGCCATGGCCTTAATTGATGATCGCGGGTTAGTCATGCCGGGAATCAGTGTCAAAACCCGGCGTCCGCAAGCGAAAGCCGGGGCATTGGACAATACGACCTTAGCGATTACCAACGGTGAGATCACACTCAAGTTCCATACCTATGCCATCGACAAAGTGGTCGAGAGTGAACAATAAAGAAGGATTAAGCTTGGTCAATAGCGTGACGTAGGCGGCCTAAGGCTTCTTCTAACAGCGAGCGGCAACATCCAAAATTAAGCCGTACGGCTTGGGCATCGCCGAAAGCTTTACCCGACGTTAACCCTACACCATGCTGTTCCAACCAGCGATGGGGGTCGGCCTGTTGTAAGCCTGATGCATCAATCCAAGCTAAGAAGCCAGCATCGGGTACAACCATTCGTAAGGCTGGATTTTGTTGTATAAACTCAACCAAAACGTCACGGTTTTTTTGCAAATAATGACGCTGAGCAATTAACCACTCCTCACTTTGTTGCCACGCCGCACGAGTGGCCACGAGCCCTAAGCTGTTGGGTACTGCCATTCGTTGCGCAACAGCTTGACGGACACGCTCACGCATCATGTTATTAGGGATAATCGCGATAGCGCATCCTAACCCGGCAAGATTGAATGATTTAGCTGCGGAGAGTAATGTGATGGACCTTTGTAAGCTCTCCGCTGACAGCGAAGCAAAAGGAATATGTTTACGATCCGGTTCAAGCAGTAAATCTGCATGGATCTCATCGCTGCAGACCCAGAGGTCGTAATGTTCAGCATACTCTGCGACATGTTGTAAGGCATCACGGGAATAACTTTTTCCACCTGGGTTGTGGGGATTGCAGATAAACAGCAAGCGCTCTCGCCCCGTAAGCGCGGGAAGTGGGGCCGAGAGAATATCAGGCTCATCAAATAATGGATAAGGGATTAACCGTTGGCCTCGTTGGGCATTGCGGGCACTTTGTGTAAAAGGTGGGTAGATTGGCGTATGGCAAATAGAGCGTTGCTCGGAAGAGAGAAGGCATTCCTGTAATAAACTAAAAACAGGTTTTATCCCAGAGAGGGGGATGACCCAGTCGGGATCGATTGTCCAATGATATTGCTGTTTAACCCACAGTGCCGCGGCCTGCGCCAATTTACCTTGGTCGTCAGCATAGCCAAATACGCCCTGTCCAACCCGGTCAGCCAATGCTTGTTGAATAGCGGGTGCCACGCGAAAATCAGTATCGGCTATCCATAATGGAATGATATCTTGATCGCGATATTTGAGCCATTTTTCACTATCAGTGTGATATCGCTCGACTCTTTCATCAAAATTAAATGACATCCGTACTCCAGGCAGGTATTTAGGGAGAGGCGCTATGCACAGTAGCATATCCCTCAGGTCTGACAAAGGAATCGACTATGCCGACTTTAGAAATATGCTGTTATGGATTGGATTGCGCCTTGGCTGCGACGCAGGCAGGCGCGGACCGCATTGAACTCTGTGCCGCGCCCCAAGAAGGGGGACTCACCACATCGCTAGGTGTATTGCGTGAGGCTCGTTCTCAAATTTCAATTCCCGTTCACCCAATCGTAAGACCCCGCAGCGGTGACTTTTGCTATAGCGAGCAAGAGTTCAAAATTATGCTATCGGATGTCGCGCAGATCCGCGATATGGGATTTCCTGGAGTAGTGACGGGAATTCTTTGCCCTGAAGGTTTGCTCGATAAGCCGAGAATGCAAAAGCTGATGACGGTAGCAAAAGGGATGGCAGTGACCTTTCATCGAGCTTTCGACCTGTGTAGTAATCCCTATCGTACCTATCATGAATTGGCTGAGTTGGGCGTGGCACGAATCTTAACTTCAGGACAACAGCAATCTGCTGAGGCGGGAATTAGCCTTTTACAAGAATTGACAGCAATAGGGACGGGGCCAATCATCATGGCAGGTGCTGGCGTTCGGTTATCTAATCTCCCGAAGTTTCTTGATGCAGGGATTAAGGAAGTTCACAGCTCTGCCAGCCGGCAGGTACCTTCAGCAATGCGATACTGTAAAGCCGGCGTCTCGATGTGTTCAGATAAAATGGCGGATGAATACTTGCGGACCGAGGTCGATCCTAGCGTGGTGGAAGCCATGCAAACCCTCATCCGTTTACAGGGTGATCTGCCGCCAACAGTAACGGCAGAACATCACGCTAGCCGCTTAGACTACTTCTCCGGGCTTACGGGCAATTAATACTGCACGTAACGGCGCGTGATACCCTTCCACTGTTTTATGAGGATCGTTCGGGTCTAAGAACTCCGCCAACGATTCACTCGTCATCCACGACGTACGGCGTTGTTCAGTTACCGGTGTGACGGCTTGATCAACGATACGCACATCGACGAAGCCGGTTTTCTCTAACCAACTTTTCAGAGCGAGGGCAGAGGGAAGGAAGTAAACATTACGCATCTGGGCATAACGCTCACCGGGTACCAAGACTTGGTGCTCATCCCCTTCAGTCACTAAGGTTTCTAAAACAAGCTCGCCACCATTGACCAACTGATTTTTTAACTGTAGCAAATGGTCCAATGGGGAACGGCGATGGTAGAGTACACCCATTGAAAAGACGGTATCGAAAGCTTCGCTTGTCGGTAGCTGCTCAATGCCGAGTGGTAGAAGATGCGCTTGTTGTGAATTACCCAGCAACTTACGTACCGCTTCAAACTGGCACAAGAAAAGTTGCATAGGGTCTATCCCGACGACCATCTTGGCACCTTGACCGATCATTCGCCACATGTGATAACCGCTGCCGCAACCGACATCAAGAATGAGACGATCATTGAGTGGACTGATATGGGGTAACACGCGATCCCATTTCCAATCAGACCGCCATTCGGTATCGATATGCGTACCGTAAAGATGATAAGGACCCTTGCGCCATGGCATAAGCTGACGCAGTAGCGACTCGATCCCTTGACGTTGACGGGGTGTGAGATCAGGATGTTCAGCATGAACTTGGTCGACCAAGTCTAGCGAAGTCGGCGTAAGGGCCGGTAAGTATTGGATCGCTTTGTGCCACTGGCGAAAGTGACCATGTAAGTTCTCGCGCTGCCACTGGGCTAGCTGGGCAGGGATGACCTCTAACCATGAGGCGAGCGGACCCGTTGCGATCTGCTGGTAAAAATTTCCAAAATCTATCATTTGATGGCCACTAAGGATCCGAAATTAAAACATTGAAACCACAGCTCAGCATGCTGAAAACCGACAGCCCGTAATCGTTGTTGATGGGTGCTTACGCTATCGGTGAGCATAACATTTTCGAGCATGCTGCGCTTTTGACTGATTTCAAGCTCGCTATAACCGTTAGCGCGTTTGAAATCTAGATGCATATCAAACAGTAACTCACCCATCGCTTGGTCGGCAAAACTGAATTTTTCAGAGAGAACTAATGCGCCGCCAGGACGTAAACCCTGCCAGATTTTCGCCAGTAAAGCTTGACGGTCTTCAGGCGGAATAAATTGCAGGGTGAAGTTCAACACCACTAGTGAAGCGTTATCAATCTCGATATTTTGGATATCCGCCTCGATAACCTGTACAGGCGTTTGCGCTCGAAAGGCGTCAATATGGCGACGACAACGCTCAACCATGGCAGGGGAGTTATCGACAGCAATAATCTCACAACCCGAAGCCGTGATATTACGACGTACCGATAAGGTGGCCGCCCCGAGTGAACACCCGAGGTCGTAGACGCGGCTATTTTCCGTGACATAACGCCCTGCCAGCATCCCAATCATCGAGATGATATTCGAGTAACCTGGCACTGAGCGCTGGATCATATCGGGGAAGACTTCAGCTACTCGTTCATCAAAAGTCCAATCGCCTAATTTATCAATTGGCGCGGAAAATAAACTATCGCGGTGGTGGGACATAACGGCGTTCGCTAACCTTGAAAAAAAAGCTATTGTCGCAGAAACCGCTCATCCGCGCATCTATAAGACAAGTTTTTAGCGTTTTTAGACAAGCAAAAGTGTTAATTGCACAGATATCGAGCGCTATTACACTCATAGGCTTATCCTTGACATTATTTTTCAGTATAATGCGAGCCATTTTGCAGCAATATCGCCAGATGGCGGCAGCTTACGTTAAACGCCTTCCGGGCCCAAAAGGATAATCAATGCGTACACTTTATTGCGGACAACTTAATGTGTCCCACATCGGTCAACAAGTGACTCTCAGCGGTTGGGTGAATCGTCGTCGCGACCTCGGGAGCTTAATTTTCATCGATATGCGTGATCGCGAAGGGATTGTA
>Ga0157363_1000619_pt1 | contig 27538 bp, 20 predicted proteins | sample AttsexASBM1_FD_111477 | JGI IMG/M metagenome (GOLD analysis project Ga0157363, IMG submission 111477) | Fungus gardens microbial communities from leaf cutter ant in Ribeirão Preto, State of São Paulo, Brazil - Atta sexdens ASBM1 | ecosystem: Host-associated > Fungi > Mycelium > Unclassified ... | reverse complement strand
CTTTATGGCGGGTGTTTCCGCAGCCTGTATTACACCGCCACTGGTCATTGCCTTTTCCACCACGCTGTTTCCTAAAGGATTCACCGCGGAAGAGCGGGCGGCGGGACTGGTGAATTATATTTTAGGCTGTACTCATATTACCGAAGGCGCGATTCCTTTTGCGGCAAAAGATCCGGTAAGAGTGATTCCGCTGATGATGATTGCCTCATCGATATCTGCCGTGCTCAGTTACAGCATGCATATCCAGGTGCCGGCACCGCATGGGGGCTTTCTTATTCTGCCACTGGTCAGTAAACCCCTGGTCTGGGTGGCCTGTATTCTGGCCGGGTCGTTAGTCGGCGCGGTGATGCTGGGAATGCTTAAAATCTGGCAGTCACGCCGCAGTCTGCCCGAAACCTCCGGGATGCCAACCGACTCATCATCACACTCCGGATCGGCTATCACACTGACCCGCGAGATGATTCGCCTTGACCGCCGGGCCCTGAGTAAAGATCAGGTACTGACCGAACTGGCCGCTACCCTGCAACAGAGTGGGCTGACCGGCAACGGCTATCTGCAGGGTATTCGGGCGCGTGAAGCGATAACCAGTACCTACCTGGGGAACGGTATTGCGGTACCCCACGGGACACCGGAAAGCCGGGATCAGGTGATAAATACCGGGGTGCGTATTCTGGCCTGCCCACAAGGCGTGGACTGGGGCGAAGGCAATACTGCCCGTCTGATTATTGCCATTGCTGCAAAAAATAACGAACACCTGGAAATATTGCGCAATCTTGCCCGTTTAATGGGGGACGACAGTGTCGGCCAGGCCTTAACGACAGTCAGCCACGAGCAGCAGGTGTTGAATATTCTGCAGAGGCAATCGTCTGCTGAACCTGCTCCGGTATTTATGGATACCCGGGGAGAAGAAAGCGCCATTTTTGTTCTGGCAAACAGTCATGGACTGCATGCTCGCCCGGCGGCAGAACTGGTCAGGCTGATCCGCCAGTGGCCCGAAGATATTCTGATTGAAAATCTTGACCGGCCGACAGCCCCGGTGAGCGGTCGCAGTATGATGAAGGTGATTGCCCTCGGTGCAAAACAGGGGCACCGGCTGAAATTTACTACCAGTGGTCCGAAAGCCGGTGAAGCGTTAGCCGCCATCAGTACTGCATTTGAGCAGCAGTTCGGAGAGCAGGATTCGGTTGCACAAAATCAGCTCCCTACGGTATGAAGAAAATCTGCCTCCACCAGGGATGGAAATAAAGAAAAACTGAAAATTTAATTATCCGACTGACAGTTCGCGACTTTTATATTTATTTTATCTCTTTGGATTTTTTTATATCCGGTGGATTTGTGAGTGCCATAAATCTGCGGGTTAAAATAAATAAAAAATTAATTAATAAAGGGTTTCGTCCGGTTACGGATGGGTAATCTGCCGCGCGCTGTCATTTATTATTATTTATTAATAGGTGAAATATGATTAAGCTGACTGAAAATAAAAAACAGGCGATATTAAGACTGTCAGATAATGACGGGATTATTGCAGCTCTGGCCATTGATCAACGAGGTGCATTAAAGAAAATGATTAAATCCTATAAACCTCAGGGGGCGGACGCACAGGATATTATTACCTTTAAAACACTGGTTTCGAAAAATCTGACGCCTTTCGCGACCTCTATCCTGCTTGACCCTGAGTATGGTTTGCCGGCCGCTCAGGCCCGCGCGCAGAATGCCGGGTTGCTGCTGGCCTATGAGAAAACAGGATACGATGCCAGCCAGCCTGGGCGGTTACCCGATTTACTGAATGTCTGGTCAGCAAAAAGACTCAAAGAAGCGGGAGCCGATGCGGTTAAATTCCTGCTTTACTATGATATTGATGAGTCGGCTGAAATTAACGATCAAAAGCATGCTTTTATTGAGCGTCTGGGCGCTGAATGTGTGGCGGAAGATTTACCTTTTTTCCTGGAGCTGGTTTCTTATGAGGCCAATATATCCGACTCCGGAAGTGTGGAATATGCACGAATAAAACCACACAAGGTTAATGATATGATGCGCGAATTTTCCAACCCCCGTTATGCCGTGGATGTCCTTAAAGTCGAAGTGCCGGTAAATATGCAATATGTTGAGGGGTTTATTGGCGCGGGTGAGGCAGTTTATAGCCGTGAACAGGCGGCTGAATATTTCAGACAGCAATCCGAAGCCACAGACTTACCCTTTATTTTTCTGAGTGCCGGAGTCAGTGCCGATCTGTTTCGCCAGACGCTGCATTTTGCGCGGGCAGCGGGATCCACCTTTAACGGAGTGCTATGTGGCCGCGCCACCTGGGCTAAAGGGGTCGAGCCGTTTATTTCCCGGGGGGAGGAGGCAGCGACTGAATGGTTACTTGAGCATGGTAAAGTGAATATCCGGGAGTTGAATGAAACCCTGAAACAAACTGCCAGCTCCTGGCTTGATAAACTCTGAAAAGGGTTCATGTTTCTCTTTGACGGCCTGCGGGCCGTTTTTTTGTTTTTGAAAGACATCATTAAGCGGGTAAACAGCATGTACAGAGAGGCTGTTATCCGGTGTCTGACTTACAATGGTTGAGGGTAACAGGGTGCCGCAGCCCCCACGGGGGCAAAACCCGGCCATCTGAACCGTAACTTAGCAGCATAATATCCGGTATTTGTAGCCACTCAGCCCCGTTGAAAGATCAGTTTGAGGATGGGTGATTGAATAAGTGCTTATCATCCAGCACGTAAAAACCTTTACACAGAGAGGAAAGATTCTCTGTGCGGGCGTAAGATTAAATGCGGCTACTGAAGCCAGCGCTTCATCGTGGTTGACGGAAGGCCGCCAGTAACCGTTTGTTGTATCAGACATTGTCTGTTCAGGACGATGTTTAACAGTAAACCGATTGAGGTAATTATGAGTCAACTATTCAGTCCTGTGAAACTGGGGCAACTGGCCCTCGATAACCGTATTGTGATTGCGCCAATGTGTCAGTACTCCGCAAAGGAAGGATGCGCCGGCCACTGGCACACTATTCATCTCGGACATCTTGCTTTATCTGGTGCCGGATTGCTGATTATTGAAGCGACAGCGGTTGAGGATATTGGCCGGATTTCACCTCAGGACTTAGGATTATGGGATGATAAAACGCAGTCTGCACTGGAGACGGTAATCCGTCAGATTCGTGAAGTTTCGCCAATTCGTATCGGTATTCAACTGGGACATGCCGGCAGAAAAGCCAGTGTCAGTGCGCCCTGGCAGGGCGGTCATCCGCTGTCTGTACAGCAAGGTGGCTGGCAAACCGTTGCACCGTCAGCCGTGGGCTTTCATGATGACGGATTACCTCCGGTGTCACTGAGTGCTGCTGAGTTACAGGCAGTGAAACAGAAATTTGCTGACAGCGCACGTCGGGCTGTCGCTTTAGGCTTAGATCTGATTGAAGTGCATGCGGCGCATGGCTATTTGTTGCATCAGTTTCTGTCGCCGTTGAGTAATCAGCGTAGTGACGAGTATGGTGGAACGCTTGAAAATCGCATGCGTTTTCCGCTGGAAGTCTTTAGTGCAATTAAACAAGCCGTCGCAGATTCTGTGCCTGTCGGGGTCCGAATTTCTGCCACCGACTGGGTGGATGGTGGCTGGGATGTTGAACAGTCGCAAGTCTTCAGTCAGGCTCTGGAAGCTTTGGGATGTGATTTTGTACATGTCTCCAGTGGTGGATTGTCCGCACAGCAAAAGATTACCGTCGGTCCGGGTTATCAGGTGCCATTTGCCCGGGCAATCCGCAGCAAAGTGAAAATTCCTGTGATTGCCGTAGGACTGATTACCGAACCGCAACAGGCAGAAGATATTCTGCAACAAGGCGATGCTGACCTGGTGGCTCTGGCCCGTGGCATACTTTATGACCCACGCTGGCCATGGCATGCGGCAGCAGCACTTCATGAACAGGTCACCGTACCCAATCAGTATCTGAGATCGGAACCGCACGATGCCCGGGGTTCCCTGAAAGGGCGTTCATAGTTCCGCTACGTATCAGCCACTGCCGCTTCCGGTGAGGGATCGACAGTGGCTTTTAACTCTCAGCCGTCTGGCTAGCTGATTGCTCTGTTTCCGCATCTTGCCGGGCTTATTTCTTCCCCTGCCATTGCAGTGCAATAACCTACGAAATCTATCCTATAGCGTCGCCGGTTTGTTTTCATCGGGGGCACTGGCAGAGTCATTATTCTGCACTATTCTGTTCCTGATACTTTGCCTGTTCCTGAGATGTAATCTGTCCCTGACACCTTGTCCCACCAGTGCTATTCGCGTTTTTGGGTGTTTTCTGACCGCTCAGTCAGCGCGGCATGGTCATTTGCGCTAAACGGTCAGAATATTGGCCCGATCTGTGCATAGGTTTATAGCGTAATGACGAGGTAACTCCTTTATCAGGAGTCAATGACGGAGATGTGGGACGGTATTCACTTTCGCAAAGGGTAGCGAGAGACCAGCCGTCAACCTCCGTTGTGGGCTTTAGCCGTGTCAGTCAGTGGTGTGCTGCGTCCGTTAGCGACGAGCCACGGTTCGTCCCGGTATGTTAAGGCAGTCAGATAAATTCTGATGATTTGCATGTATGCAGCGCCTATCAATGTTCATCTCACACAGTGACGTGAACCAGATACGCAGCAGTGTTATTTCTGGTTTTTAGAGCATGAAGAAGGCGATTACTATGAATATTATTTCTACGTCAGTATTTGTTGGACCCAATACTTTTGCGAGGACTCCTTTAATTCGCCTGACGGTGGATATCGACCCGCACTATGCCGAAAAACTGAATACCCTTGGCTCTGAGGTTTATCAGGCGCTGGATCAGGTAGTTCCCGGGATGAGCAGCGATCCGGTTGAGCAGGCACCTGGCATGTTAATTGCGCGGCTGGCGCTTAAATTACAACATCTGGCGGGGATGGAAGGTGGCATTGCCTTCACCTCAACATCGCAGGCGGACGATGAAGCCGAAGTTCTGTACAGTTATGAAACCGAAGACATCGGGCTGGAAGCCGGTGAAGTGGCCTGCGATATGCTGGTGGCACTGGCCCGGGCTGAAGCAGATGTCCGGGCGGTGGATTTGAGTCACCACATCGCCCGCTATCTGCGATACGCGGACAAACGGACACTCGGTCCGTCAGCCATGGAGTTAGTCAAAGCGGCTCAGGAGCGGGATATTCCCTGGTACCGGATGAATGATGCCAGCCTGATACAGGTCGGTCAGGGGAAATATCAGAAACGCATTGAAGCTGCGCTGACCAGTAAAACCTCGCATATCGCTGTCGAAATTGCCGCAGACAAAAATATTTGCAACCAGTTGCTGGGGGATTTGGGGCTTCCGGTGCCAAAGCAGCGGGTGGTCTACGATGAAGATGAAGCGGTTTCGGCAGCTAACCGAATCGGTTATCCGGTGGTAGTGAAACCGCTGGATGGCAATCACGGCCGCGGTGTCTCGGTGAGTCTGACGGATGAACAGGCAGTTAAAAAAGCCTATGCGCTGGCTGAACCGCAAGGCAGTGCGGTGATTGTCGAGAGTATGATCCGTGGTGATGATCACCGTTTGCTGGTGGTTAACGGTGAACTGGTGGCGGCAGCCCGGCGAGTCCCTGGCCATGTGGCAGGTGACGGGATTCATACCATTCGTGAACTGATTGCTCTGGTTAACCAGGACCCGCGACGCGGTGTCGGGCATGAGAATGTCCTGACCCGACTGGAACTGGATGAACAGGCCATCAGACTGCTGCAAAGCTACGGCTATACTGCCGACAGCATTCCCCCTTCAGGTGAGGAAGTCTACCTGCGTAAAACCGCCAATATCTCTACCGGCGGAACGGCGGTCGATGTCACGGACGTGATTCACCCGGACAATAAACTGATGGCTGAACGGGCGATTCTTGCGGTGGGACTGGACGTAGGTGCCGTAGATTTTCTGACCACAGACATCACCAAAAGCTACCGTGAAACCCTGGGGGCGATTTGTGAGATCAATGCCGGGCCGGGGCTGCGGATGCATATTTCCCCTTCCGAAGGTAAGCCCCGCGATGTGGGCGGCAAGATTATGGATATGCTGTTTCCGGTCGGCAGCCAGTGCCGGGTGCCCATTGCTGCATTAACCGGGACCAACGGTAAAACGACCTGTGCGCGGATGCTGAGCCATATCCTGAAAATGGCCGGTCATGTGGTCGGTCAGACCTCAACAGATGCGGTATTGATTGACGGAAATGTCACGGTCAAAGGAGACATGACCGGCCCGGTATCGGCCAAAATGGTACTGCGTGACCCGTCGGTCGATATTGCCGTGCTGGAAACCGCCCGTGGCGGGATTGTCCGTTCCGGTCTGGGATATATGTTCTGTGATGTAGGAGCAGTATTGAATGTGACCTCAGACCATCTGGGGCTGGGAGGTGTGGATACGCTGGATGAGCTGGCCAAAGTGAAACGGGTTATCGCCGAAGTCACCCGTGATACCGTGGTGCTTAACGCGGATAATGAATATACCCTGAAGATGGCCGCTCATTCTCCGGCAAAACACATTATGTACGTGACGCGCAATCCTGAGCATACGCTGGTTCGTGAGCACATCCGGCTGGGCAAACGAGCAGTCGTACTGGAGCAGGGGCTGAACGGTGAGCAGATCGTTATTTATGATAACGGAATGCAGATACCCTTAACCTGGACTCATCTGATCCCTGCCACTCTGGAAGGAAAAGCATTGCATAACGTTGAAAACGCGATGTTTGCCGCCGGAATGGCTTATGCGCTGGGTAAAACCCTCGATCAGATTCGCAGTGGCTTACGGACCTTCGATAATACCTTTTTCCAGTCCCCCGGCCGGATGAATGTGTTTGACGGCCATGGCTTCCGGGTGATCCTTGACTATGGTCATAATGAAGCGGCTATCGGCGCGATGGTGGAACTGGTGGGACGTCTTAATCCACAGGGGCGGCGGCTGGTGGCGGTAACCTGCCCGGGGGATCGTCGGGATGAAGATGTTGCGGCCATTGCCGCGAAAGTGGCAGGGCATTTCGACAGCTATATTTGCCACAGAGATGATGACCTGCGGGACCGCGGGCCGGACGAGATGCCACGCCTGATGAAACAAGCACTGATGGACAGGGGAGTGAAAGAAGAGGCGATTCAGATTGTTGAACAGGAAGTAGATGCGCTGAGCACCCTACTGAAAATGGCTAACCGTAATGATCTGGTATTGTTCTTCTGCGAAAATATCACCCGTTGCTGGAAACAGATTATCAATTTTAAACCAGCCTTTGGCGAGGCACTTCCTGCTGCCGCTCCGGAGGTTTTACCGGTTCAGACCACCGATATCCCGGCGGGTTATCAGATAACTCAGGGTGATCGTGGCGTACTAATAATACCGAATGACTGACCGGTCTGATGAGATATTTATGACTAATTGCGTGACTTCAGAAAATAATCAGAAACCAAAACTGGCGGTCATCGGCGGCCGGCTGGAAGATGATAACACTGCCGTTTATCAGCAGATGCATCTCTTTTGTGGTGGACGGATTGTGGTGTTTCCCACGGCCTCTTCCGAGCCTGAAGCGGTCGGCGAAGAAACGCTGGCTGTTTTCAGAGCTCATGGCTTTGATGTGGTACTGGCACCGGTGTATGGGGAACATGCGGCAGAGGCGGCACATTCACCGGAAATTGTGGCGTTGATCCGTGAATATGGCAGCGTTTTTTTCACCGGGGGTAATCAGGTCCTTATTACCGAAGTCCTGGCACCGGACGGTAACGAGACTCCGGTACTGGCGGCTATCCGTGAAATTTTTGCCGCCGGAGGGCTGGTGGCAGGTTCCAGTGCCGGAGCGGCGATGATGTCTGACACCATGATTGTCGGCGGCACCTCTCTGGAAGCGGTGACCTACGGGATTATTCCGCACGAAGACCAGCCGGGTATGTTACTGGGCAAAGGGCTGGGTTTCTTCAGTCAGGGTATTATTGATCAGCATTTTATTAAACGCGGGCGCTTTGGCCGGCTGGTGATTGCGCTGATGAACAGCGGTGTAACCACAGGCTTTGGCGTTGACGAAAATACCGCACTGTTTATTCAGGGCAATGAAGCCAGTGTGGTGGGGGAGTACGGCGTTTTTGTGATTGATATGCAGCACGCCACTTATGACACCACAGCCGGTACAGCAGAGAATATCCGCTTCAGCTATCTGGATAACGGTGACCGGTTGCTGCTCGACACACTGCAGGCACTGCCTCATCCTTCCAAATTCGCGGTTTCGCACGCGGATGTAGCTTACCGTGCGCCGGCCCGCTCACTGCGCAATGTGTTTGGTGCCTATACCCTGTACGACCTGCTGGCACGTCTGGTGCTGGGTGATCCGACAAGTTACCAGAGTGACAGTGCCAGCGCTGTCGATCCCAATCGTGGGGAAGCCACCAGTGTCGGGTTTGAACGTATCGGGGACAGTTCTCAGTCGCTGATATCGATAAAAAATAACGAGTTACGGATGACAGCCATCGGTTACCGTGCCAGCCTGAATCATTTCCGGTTAGATGCCTCACAACTCACTGCCAGCCATTATCGTGCACTGGCGCGTGATTATGGGATTGAACCGCAGGTCGATTCCCGGCTGATACTGCTCGGATCTACGCCGTTGGCCTATGATTCACCTTTGCTCGATGAAGTACTAAATGCCTGTGCCGGCGCAGGCCCGGTAGGTATTATTGCCGCGGCGTCGTCTGAGCCACGCAGCGAGGCGTCACGCTATGTCAGACGGCTTGAAGAACAGGGTATCGACAGCCTGGATTTGCGGGTCACTATCGACAATATCGAGCGGATCGGTCTTGACCCTGAACTGGTTGAGCAGATTGCTTCGCTGAAGACCATTCTGCTGACAGGCGGAAATCAGATCCGTCTGGCAGAAGCCTTATTACACCGTGGTGAAGTGACGCCTGTTCTGCAGGCGCTGGTGGAGGCTTATGCGGCCGGAGCTACTATTATTGCGGTCAGTGGTGCAGCGGCAGCCTTGTCAGGATTTATGATTGCCGGCGGCAGTTCCTATGAAGCGATGCGCTTTGGTATAGCCTCAGATATGGGACGCCGTGGTCTGGTGATTCAGGAGGGACTTGGCTTATTCGGCGTGGGAGTGGTTGACCAGAATCTGATTTCTGCCGGGCGTCTGGGTCGTCTGGTGGTGGCCTGTGCTGAAGAAGGGGTACATTACGGACTGGGTATCTGTGATGACAGTGGTTTTATCACCAGCCATGATAATTCGTTACTGACGGTGATTGGGGCCAAAGGCGTGGTGCTGGTAGAAACTAACCGCTCGCAGATTACCCTGCAGGCGGATGAGTTTATTGCCAGTGGCAATCAACTGACCTTTGCGCTGCCGGGAGATGTTATTAATCTGAATACCGGAACCGTGTTGCGTCAGCAGCCGGTTGAGAAAGCTGATGAGATGCTCAGTCGGCTAACCGCAGACCTTATCGAGGATTGTGGGGACGATGGCAGAAGCAGTTATACAAAACGAGGTCCGATACAACTGAGTTATCAACCTACTGGCAGTGGTCAGGGAATACTCGATATCGAAAGTCTGCGCGAGAAACATGGCTAATCGCTGGCAGTTTATCGCCAGAGATGGCTGCAGATTTGCAGATTTTTACTCAGGTTTCGTTGCATGACAGCGAAATCAGGCAGCAGTACGACAATGCAGGAAATAATGATGACCAATGACTTTCAAACCGGCGAAGTGGTAGCCACCGATGAAATTTCAGCTACCGCCAGCCAGTATCCGCTGATTGCTCTTGAATCGGGTACTAAACATAGTGTCACTGCCTATCACTTTGGTGAACCGGGGGCCAGACCGAAAGCCTACCTGCAGGCTGGATTACATGCCGATGAGTTTCCGGGCATGCTGGTGTTACATTATCTGCGTCCGATGCTGGAGCAGGCTCAGCAACGGGGTAAACTGACAGGGGAAATAGTCCTGTTACCGCAGGCGAATCCGCTGGGGCTGACTCAGCACCATCAGGGATTTCTGAATGGTCGCTATGAAGCCGAAACCGGAAGTAACTTTAACCGGGATTTCCCGGAACTTGCGGCGACAGTGGGTAAAAAAGTGGCGAAAAAACTGGGGCAGGATGCACAGGAAAATATCGCGTTGATTCGGGCTGAGATGGCCACCGTGCTGGCGGCAAAACGCCCGAAGACTGCTATCGACAGCCTGCGGAATACGCTGCTGACACTGGCCCATGATGCTGACCTGGTATTTGATTTACACGCCGACAATGAGGCGCTGGTGCATATGTATACCGGGCCTGCGCTCTGGCCCGATGCCAGCGATATTGCTGCCGAGCTGGATGCGAGAGCGATACTGCTGGCTGATCTTTCCGGTGGAAATCCGTTTGATGAGGCCTGTAGCGCACCCTGGTGGCAACTGGCGGAGCGCTTCCCGGATAACCCCATCCCGCCGGCCTGTCTGGCGACCACCCTGGAACTTGGCAGCAATGATGATGTGGATATCCGTCAGGCTCAGGATCAGGCTGCGGCACTCTACCGGTTGCTGGAAAGACGTGGTGTGATCAGTGGTCCCGAGGCATCGGCGCTTCCGGCATTGCGTTGTGAAGCGACCCCTCTGGCGGCGATGTCACAGGTAAAAGCGCCGCAGGCAGGGCTGGTAGCTTATCATCTGCGGCTGGGGGACACGGTGAAGAAGGGGGATCTGATTGCCACGATTATCGACCCGCTGAAGGGGAGTGCAGAAGTCCTGGCGGAGACCGATGGTATTTTGTTTGCCCGCCACAGTCAGACCTATGCCTGGCCCGGGAAAATTATCGGCAAAGTCGCCGGCAGTGAACTTCTGGATAGGCGTGAAGGATTACTGTTAAGCGATTAATCCGACCATGCGTGTCTCCGGACGATCGGGGGCACGTACTTTTAATCTCCCCGCACCTCTGATTTATCTCAGGCTGCGCGGAAGGTTATAGCTATCAAAAGGATAGAAGCAGGCAGGTAGGCGTTCGGCCAACTCCGCGTTAAGGTAACTCCGCTAAATACTATAAGGGGTTGCGCATGAGTCGTTCCGATGAACAGAATAACAATACTTTTTCTACAGCAGAGCCTGAGTCCGGGGCTGCTAAATGTCCTTTTCCACACAGCAAAACCAATAAAGTCGCCGGTGGTGGTACCCGCAACAGTGACTGGTGGCCCACACAACTGCGGGTAGATTTACTGAATCAACACTCCTCACGTTCCAACCCGCTGGGTGACGACTTTGATTACCGTCGTGAATTTGCCAGCCTGGATTATTACGCTCTGAAAGCCGATCTCCGTAAGCTGTTGACAGATTCACAGTCATGGTGGCCGGCTGACTGGGGCAGTTATATCGGCCTGTTTATCCGTATGGCATGGCACAGTGCCGGAACTTATCGTTCTGTCGACGGCCGCGGTGGCTCAGGGCGGGGACAACAACGTTTTGCGCCGCTAAATTCCTGGCCGGATAACGTCAGTCTGGATAAAGCCCGCCGTCTGCTTTGGCCGGTGAAACAACAGTACGGGCAGAAAATTTCCTGGGCCGATTTGTATATTCTGGCGGGTAATGTCGCCCTGGAGAACTCCGGATTTCGTACCTTTGGTTTCGCCGCAGGTCGTGAGGATGTCTGGGAAGCCGATCTCGATGTGAACTGGGGTGAGGAGAAAACCTGGCTTCAACATCGTCATCCGGAAACACTGGCCGGTTCGCCGTTAGGGGCGACCGAAATGGGCCTTATCTATGTCAACCCGGAAGGACCGGAGCATAGTGGTGACCCTGCGTCGGCGGCTCCGGCCATCCGTGCCACCTTCGGTAATATGGGGATGAATGATGAAGAGATAGTCGCGTTGATTGCCGGAGGCCATACCCTGGGTAAAACCCACGGTGCAGGCCCTGCCAGCCATGTGGGTGCAGACCCGCAGGCAGCGCCGATTGAAGCGCAGGGATTGGGATGGGCTTCGGATTACCAGAGCGGTGTCGGGACTGATGCCATCACTTCAGGTCTGGAGGTGGTCTGGACCCAAACCCCGACTCAGTGGAGTCACTATTTCTTTGAAAACCTGTTTAACTATCAATGGGTACAGACGCGCAGTCCGGCAGGCGCTATCCAGTTTGAAGCAGCGGATGCCCCGGCATCGATTCCGGATCCTTTCCATCCGGAGATAAAGCGTAAGCCGACGATGCTGGTGACCGATTTAACCCTGCGTTTTGACCCGGAATTTGAAAAAATTTCACGGCGTTTCCTGAATGATCCGCAATTATTCAATGAAGCCTTTGCCAGAGCCTGGTTTAAACTGACTCACCGCGATATGGGACCAAAATCCCGATATATCGGCCCTGAAGTCCCGTCAGAAGATCTGGTCTGGCAGGATCCGCTGCCGGTGGCGACGTATCATCCCTCACTGGAGGATATCCGTGCCCTGAAGCAGCAGATTAAATCGTCCGGACTGTCGGTGGCTGAGCTGGTGAATGTGGCCTGGGCTTCAGCTTCTACCTTCCGTGGCGGTGATAAACGCGGCGGAGCCAATGGGGCAAGACTGGCGTTGTTACCGCAACGCCAGTGGCCGGTTAATGCACTGGCAGCCAGTGTTCTGCCTGTACTGGAAAAAATTCAGCGCGAATCCTCGGTAGCTTCACTGGCGGATATTATTGTGCTGGCCGGTGTGGTGGGTCTGGAAACAGCGATTGCCGGCAGTGGATTCGACGTTGAAGTGCCGTTTACCGCAGGACGGGTGGATGCCAGTCAGCAGCAGACAGATATTGAATCTTTCGGGTTTCTGCGTCCTGAAGCGGATGGTTTCCGTAATTACCGTGATAGTCATGCCACCTCACGCACCGAAGATTTGCTGATTGATAAAGCGCAGCAACTGACCCTGACAGTTCCGGAGCTTACGGTATTGATCGGTGGAATGCGCGCTCTGGGAGCTAATTTCGACGGTAGTTTAGTCGGAGTGTTTAGTCATGTTCCGGGTCAACTGGATAACAGCTTCTTTGTGACATTGCTGGATATGCGGACCGAATGGCAGGCAACCGATGCAAACGCTGAACTGTTTAATGGTCGTGACAGGGTCAGCGGTGAGGTTAAATACCAGGCCAGTCGTGCCGACCTGATCTTTGGTTCTCATCCGGTCTTACGGGCCAACGCGGAGGTTTATGCCAGCGCAGATGCCAGCGAAAAATTCGTCCGTGATTTCGTGGCAGCCTGGACCAAAGTGATGAATCTGGATCGGTTCGATCTCTGAGAGTCGCACAATTGATTTTTAAATGATGTCCTCCCCGTCTGTCACTGAGTATGACGGGCGGGGAAGGCCATAGGTGAGTTTCATCCCCGATGTCTGCTATCCGGCGCGGATAGCACCATTATCTGACACCTTCGGGTGAATCCGCTGATTCATAGTGACACAGATTCTTCATCACAGAGATCCCTTTCCACTTCCCGGTCTTAAAGACTACACCACCAGTTTGTTGGCGATTACAGGCCTGGCGCTGGCTGATTGATGCGCAGCGGGTTGCCCGGAGTAATAATGATTTTTGCCAGATAAAAAGGGTTACCCTGTAACATAAAGGACTGGGTTTGCACCATCACAGGCGCGTTGGGGTCTATCCCCAGTTTATGTCCCCGGTCATCCCCGGGAATGGCTGCCTGAACGGTACATAAACCAGGGCCTAATGTTGTACCTGGCAATGCCATCAACAAGGCATGGACCGACAAATGCTGTTGTTGTGGGTCGAGCAGGGCCTGTGCAATCCCTGGGGCTGCCGAGTTAAGAACCTCTCCGGCAGGCAGGTGTTCCTGAACCAGTGCTATCACGCATTCGTCGCGGAAGACCAGACTTTCACAAAACCAGCTGTCGTCATTTTTGCCGATGCGAAGTAATTCGTGAGTCAGGTCTGAAGGCTTTTGTAGCCGGTTATCAATGCGTTTCAGGCTGATCTGGCTGTGACTGTTGCTAAGTAGTTTCTCCGGAGGTAGCAGATTTTCAAGGCCCGGAGTGGGTAGTACACTGCTGACAAACCGGCCGATGCCACGTCGGGTCAGCAGTAGTCCATCTTCTTCCAGTAACATCAGGGCTTCACGTACCACGGTACGGCTGACCCCCAGCATCGTACCCAACTCACTTTCTTTAGGCAGCATGGATCCAGGTGGCAGTAAACCACCGCGAATCGCTTCCGATAGCCTTGAATAAATAGTCACCCGCAAGGGCTGACCGGCGCTGACAGGCAACGGGGAACTGAGAAAATCTGTGATATCAGACATATTGCGTAGTTTTCCGGGCAAGACAATAGGCGAAATAGTAGGACATCACACGGATAAGTAAAACCCATTTGTCAGATATTATACCAGCAGGTATAACATGTGATTTATTACAACTATGACGGGAATTTTTATGAACTCTGTGGCGGTATCACCAGGCTCGGGTGGTCTGGAAGGGAGAAGTGCTGCAATGCTGGTGGCGGCACTGATGCTGGCAATACTGGCTTTTCAACTTAACTGCTCGATGATTTCTCCGGCATTGCCAGAGATGGCGATGCAACTTCATGTCAGCCTGACAGATATTTCTCAGGTGTCGTCGCTGTTTTTTCTCTCCGGGTCAATTTGCGGTGTGGTACTGAGTCGGTTCAGTGATTTCTTCGGACGTCGCAGGATGCTGATAGTGGTGATGCTGCTGTGTAGCGCAGGGACGCTGCTCAGTGCTGTCACTCATGACTACTACACCATGCTGCTGGGAAGGGTGTTACAGGGGGCCAGCAGTGCGACCTTCCAGCTCTCATATCTGTTGCTGCATCAGAAAATCAGCCGCCGGTTATTTGGTACGGCGATTGGTGTGATTACGGCCGTTAACGGGGGAGTCGGCGGTGTCGATGGCTATATCGGTGGGCTGCTAAGTGACAACTATGGTTATCAGTCGATTTTTCTTATCACTCTGGCGGTGTGTGGGCTGGCCTTACTGGCCGTATCTACGCTGCTGCCGAAGGATACCCCGGGAGTGGCACAAGGCAGTATGGACTGGTGGGGGGCGGCAGTGCTTTCAGTCAGCATTGTTTTTATCAATGTTTACCTGAATAAAGGCTCGTCCGTTGGCTGGTTCAGTGCTCAGGCTCTGTTGTATCTGGTATTGTTTGTGCTGGCAATACTGGCTTTCGGTGCTATCGAAAAGCGCAGGAAAACGCCGCTGGTTTCTGTCGACCACTTCTTCACCCGTCATTTCTGGCCGGTGATTACCACCACGATACTGATACTCGCCGGAGTGTTTTCGGTCATAGGTTTTGCCATCATTATCATCTCTCAGGATACCCATGCAGGGCTGGGAATGAGCGCCGCTCTGTCATCGTTACTGTTCCTTACGCCGCCGGCTCTGATGGGATTTGTGTCTGCACCGCCTGCCGGATGGCTGGCCGGTAAAATCGGCTGGATTAAAACCTTACGTACCGGGCTTATGTTATGCCTGATCCTGATGGTGATTATCACCCTGAATCCGGTGAATAAGCCGGTGCTGCTTATTGGTTTAGCCCTGCTGGGCATCACCTATTATGGTGTGGTGCTAAGTTGTATCAGTGGGTTGAGTGTACTCCTGTCGCCAAAAGAAGCACCGTCTTCTCTGACTGCGGTGAATGGTGCCTCATTTGGCTTAGGAGCAGGACTGGGAATAGGCCTGATTGCCGCCCACATAGGCAGTGGTACTCTGCAGGGGTTCACGCATGGGTTGATGATTAGTACGGGTCTGACCGCTCTGGCGGTAATCAGCGGCTTTATGTTGAAGATGCGTGATGCCTGAGCAGGATTAACAGGCACGGTCATGGTGAACTTCTGAAATTAAAAGGTAAAAAATGCAACCGATAAAGCTCTATTTTGACTGCGATACCGGCATTGACGATGCCATGGCGCTGGGTTATCTGTTGGCCGAAAAACAGCGGGTGGATATCGTGGGGATTGGTACGGTCTGCGGTAATACCGATGTGGTCTCCGGCGCGCGTAATACTCTGAATCTGCTGAATCTGGCGGGCGCTACTGATATTCCGGTGGCGATGGGACAGCCTGATCCGTTATACGGCACCTTTGTCAGCTGTTGTCAGCATATTCACGGCAACAATGGTATTGGAGATGTCGAGCTGGCTACTTCGAACCGTTCACCCGAAAAACAAAGTGCGGCGGAATTACTGGTATCACTGGCACGGCAATATCCTGGTCAACTGCACATTCTGGCCACCGGTCCACTGACTAATCTGGCCCTGGCGTTACAGCTGGAACCAAAGCTGCCCGGGCTTCTGGCCCGGGTCACTATGATGGGTGGCGCGGCGAATGCGCCAGGTAACCGTTCGCCGGTGGCGGAGGCGAATATTGCGGAGGATCCGGAAGCTGCGGCACTGGTCTTTCAGGCCTTTGACAATCTTGTGATGGTCCCGCTGGATCTCACGATGCGCCAGGTGCTGGAACAATCACATCATCAGCAACTTTTAAATTCCGACCGGCCGTTCGCCAGGGCGATTGGCGAAATGCTGACCCTGTATATTGGGTTTTATGAAGATAAACTGGGACGTAAAGCCTGTGCGATACATGACCCTGCGGCTGCTTATTTTGCTGTGCAAGGGCTGACAGGTTGCCTCGCGCCGAAAGTCCGGGTGGTGATAGATGATACTCACGGCCCCGCACGCGGCCAGACAATCTGCGATTTACGGGGCAAATACAACGGATTCCCCCCACAAACTGAGGCTAACTGTACGGTAGTGCTGGACTTTGATCAGCAACTGGGACCGTTGCTGACGGAAAAATTGCTGTCGGTGTAACGCAGAGAGACACGCGGTGAACTCAACAGGTTAACCGCGTGTCGCAGGGCAGGGTGCTTATTCGATGACCGGATGATGAATCATCGCAAACTCGGCGGTATTGTTCATCATCAACGGAAAACCCCGGATAAATGCGCTGGCGGGTAGTTCATGGGCGTATTTACTGCCGGTGGCGGGTTCTCCCGGGGCTGCCTGTTTTCCAAACCAGGTCAGTTCAGAGATGAGTGCATTCGGGTTTTGTAATATCGACTGATCGTCATTGGCCCAGACATCCGACATTCCATTAATAGCCACCGCCTTCATCACCGCACGACCCACGGACGGGGCATACCACAGAGTCTCGAAGGTATAGCCGGACACACTACACTGCTTACTTTGACAATGGATCTCTTGTGCCTGAGGCCCGGAAAACTGCGGGTCAGTTTTACTCCAGCGAATATGCCGTGTGATGATGACAGTATCAAAGCTACCGGCGGCCACGGTTATTCTACCCACACCGGTAATCCTGGAGTCAGCACTGGCGTGATAAATGTATTGCCATGACTGACCGTCACCACGGTCGACGTGGACCGGAAACTGATAACGGGTTTGCCAGGTTTTCCCTAAGGTGAGTGGAAAATTCAGCAACTGCCTGTCGGTTGCGGGTTGTTCGGGTAATATCTGGCTGTAACTGTTCAGGTGCTCTTTAAACCCGCTGTCGCCGACGCGCCAGGTCGCCGTCTGTTTATCACTGCTAATCAGTGTCAGCACGCTGCTCTGTTTTCCGTTGGAGCTGTATTCCCACACGCTTCCCGCTGGCGGCAGTTCACGTTTATCTGCATGAAACGGCAGAGTGACTTTTGGCATACCCTGACTGTCGAATCTGAGGTAGTCCAGCCCGACACTATAGATTTTATCGCTGATTTCTCCGGCCTGATAACTGACGAATACCGCCTGGTGATTATCATCATCAATACTGAACCCGGGGCCATTCTCTTTGCCATCGCGATAGGTTTGGTAGCGGATCACTTTGCCGTCACGCACCACTTTCTCCTCTCCCTGCTGCCGGCCATTGTTCCAGGAAGAGTAAGTGGTCTGGCCATCGTAAGTCTGAATTTGCCGGCCGTCTTTAGCATAGTCCCCCCCGGTGCGATATTGTTGCAGGTCGGTGAGTTGGCCATGGGGGTCAAATGACTCTTTGATGTTGCGGTGGGCAGCAATTTCAAGGGTGTCTCGTTCCTGTAACTGGCCGTCAGGGCCGTAAGTCAGGGTAAGTTGTGGATCTTCGCCATAAGATTCTACGCGTGCAGTGAGTTTACCTTGTTGATCGAAACTATCTTCGAATTGCGTGACCCCCTGACTCAGGCTTTTCTCATACACTCTGCGCTTCAGTTGACCGTCGGGATAATAGTATTTTGATTGCTGATATTTATTTCCGTCAAAATCGAGACCTTCATAGCTGAGCTGACCATTCTGATACCAGGTTTTTTCGAGCACCGACGCGCCGGGTTCAGGATAACGCCTGACCTCTTCGGGCTTGCCGCTTTCGCGCCAGCGGGTTTCCATTCCGACAGAATCACCCTCCTGATTCCATTCCCCCTGTTTTTTAAGCTTGCCATCGGGGTAAAACATCTGATAATTGCCCGTCATATTATCGCTGGCCAGCAGATCCGTGGCATGGGGGTTTTTAAAGGTTGCCTGAATATAGGGCTGATTATTGGGGTAGCGCAGGGTGAATTTACCGTTGGCGGGAACCGGCCAGTCCAGTAACCAGGCGGTTGCTTCGCCGTTTATAGCCGGTTGAAATTCACTGTTAATATTTCGGATTTCCGCCATGACTGCCGGCGACAGCAGGGCGGCAGACAACAGGTATATTGCAGGCTTAAAGGTCATAGGGTTCCGTAATTATTTTGAAATTCTGTTTAGCGTTTTACATTTGGTTTCATCCTGTCTTATCAGAAGAAATATATCAACCTGATGAATCACCGATAAATTCTGATTTTAATCCCATCATTAACCCTGCATAACTATTGGATATGCAGGTCATGCATTCATTTCCATCGTAAATAAACCTGACCTGCATCAGTGCGATATTTCCGGAGGATACGGTGATCCTGACAGCACTCATGTTCCATATTTCGTTGCGTAACGAAGCATCAGGAGTCAGTGCTGGCAGAATAGTGTCTTCAGAAAACAGGAGACAACTATGATTGCTGTATTATTCGAAGCCGATGCACGACCGGAACATCAGCAACGTTATTTTGAGCTGGCGGCAGAGCTTAGGACGGAGCTGGATAATGTTCAGGGCTTTATTGCAATTGAGCGCTTTCAGAGCCTGACGAATCCAGGGAAAATTCTTTCCCTGTCATGGTGGGAGAATGAACAGGCTGTACGGGAATGGAAGTGCAATTTGCGGCATCAGGCTGCACAAAGCGAAGGAAGAGAAACTATATTCTCCCGTTACCACATTAAAGTGGCTACTGTGATTCGTGAGTATTCCTCTGACGCGAGTGAGATTGACCATGTATGACATCTGGGTGGTACTGGCGAATCAGCCCGCTGAACTGGCACAACTGGGGCAACTGTTGGGCCAGGAGAATATCGGTCTCGAAGGTGGCGGGGTGTTTACGGTGGGTGAGGAATGTCACGCTCATTTTCTGGTGGAAGAGGGTGAGCGGGCCGCACAGGTGCTCCGCAATGCGGGTTTACAGGTGAAACAGGTAAAGGTTCCACTTATCAGAAAGCTTAGCCAGACAAGGTGTGGAGAATTAGGTGAAATCGCTGCGGTTCTGGCGGGTTATCATATTAATATCGTGACTCAGTACAGTGATCACAGCAATCACCTGATTCTGATAACGGACAATGATAAACTCGCGGCGCAAGTGACTACCCGTTGGAGTCTGTAATGAGCACAAAAAATTCACAGGCCTCTGCGTTGGCAGAGGATGAAAATCCGCTGCTGCGGCCTGTGTCGGAAATTGCTGCCGCCATGGCTGACCCTTCACGGGTCAGCATGTTATGTGCGCTAATGGATGGCAGGGCGTGGACCGCCACCGAACTCAGTGTGGTGGCCGGTATTGCCCCTTCAACTGCCAGTGCGCATCTGGCCAGACTGCAGCAAAACAGACTGATCAGTTGTCTGTCTCAGGGCCGTCATCGTTACTACCGCTTGTCGGGGGAAGATGTAGCGGCTGTGCTGGAGTCCCTGATGGGGCTGTCTGTGGACCCGCAAAAAATAGCATCTGTCCGGACTCCGGCACACTTACGCCATGCACGTACCTGTTACGATCATCTGGCCGGCGAAGTGGCTGTTGCCATTTACGATGTTATGCTGTCTGAACAATGGATCTTCCCTGAAAGTGAATGTTTATCTCCGCCAGGTAAAGAGAAATTTCTGCTAATGGGGATAAGCGACATCCCAAAGCTCAGACGTAAAGCAGCTTGTGCTTGTCTGGACTGGAGTGAACGACGCTTTCACCTGGGGGGAAATGCCGGAGCTCAGTTGCTGACGATTATGTTGCAAAATCAGTGGATAACCCGGCAGCCTGGTTACCGGGAAGTCACTTTTACTCAACAGGGAAAAAGGGCAGTGAAACGTTTTTTTGGTGTGACAGTGTAGTGGTCCGGGGTATCTGTACCTGTGCATAGTCAGACCACACGGCAGACGGTCTCTGGTTCTTCTGAAGAACCATCGGCTGAATGATATCAGGTGGCAACCGTAATGCTTTTCCCGGGCTGTCCGGCCAGGCTGTGGTCTTTAACACATCGAACAAATCGTTTGAGTGCGGTGGTTGGTTGCACATCATTCCGGGTTATAAACAGGGTGGGAACCCGGGAGATGGCGGGGATCACTTCATGAACCTGTAATCTTTCCGCCAGTCCGGATTTCTCAACCACCGATCGGGGCAACAGAGTGATGCCCACTCCGGCACTGATGCACCCCAGCATGCCATCCAGCGAGCCAAACTCCATGCGCTGGAATGACGGGCGGCCCAGCCAGGTCAGATACTGTTCCAGTCGTTGTCGGTAGGCGCAGCCTTGTTTAAACATCAGTGCGGGAATACCCCGCGGGTTATCTTTCAGTTGTTGCGGATCACGTATTCCGCGGGTAGTTACCAGTACCAGTTCCTCGCTGAACACCGGTGTCGCTGCCAGTAACGGATGATCCACCGGTCCGGCCACAAACGCTCCGTCAGCCTCACAGTTGAGAACTTTATCGATCAGAAAAGCGGTGGCATCAATGGTCATTGCTAGTTGAACATCGCGATAACAATCATGAAAGCTGGCCAGAATATCCGGCAGACGGACTGCCAGCGTGGTTTCCATCGAGCCAATAGTGATAGTCCCGCTCGCTTCCCCTTCATCTCTGGTCACCCGCGAGGCTTCTTCCAGCATAGCCAGCGTGCGTTGTGCATAGGGTAACAGACGGTTGCCGGCACGGGTCAGTGTTACCCCCCGACTATGGCGTTCCAGCAAAGGTAGACCGATAAATTCTTCCAGTGACCGGATTCTGCTGGTGACATTGGACTGAACCGTATTAAGTTCTTTGGCGGCGGCAGTAATGCTGGCGCAGCGGGCAACGGTAGAGAACGTCAGTAAATCACAGGTTTTCATCAGAAACTCCCATCTCGTTTCTACCTCATTAAGGTGCGTTGTCATCGTCATTTAAGATGTCAGAAAACTAAGCAAAATTCAGGCCAGTCGAACAGTTGAAGGTAATGTACTCAATATTAAGAGAATTAAATCCGACTCATCGCCAGGGCTGTCCCAGGGGCTTGTGCTGTGAGCGCTATTGCACCATCAGGAGAGTACTGCCGCTATCTGAAGAATACGGGTTAACCTCGGGCCGGCTGGGAATACTGACCCCGGCAGGCCCAACAACAGTGGCTTGCCGGCCGGGTTATTCATCCGGTTTACCAGACCGGTGGATGGCTGCCTAATGCCGGCGTGGTTCCCCGCCACTGGCAAGGTGTTTCAGACATTTGTAGCACGGGTCCCAGTGTTTTAAGGTCGCCATAACAGGTGCCTTCATCACACACTGCCCATTGTTCAAATTCCGCGGCAGACAGACGTCCCGGGGAATGCCGGAAATTTTCCAGTAACCCCTGACGTTGCAACAACATGGCAGACTGGCAGAGAGAGACCTGCACCCGATAGCTACCTCCCTCGCGGGCACGACGTGCCAGCGCCACCAGACCGCCAAAGGTCGCCAGGAAGCCGGTCAGAAAATCACAGGTAAATACCGGCATCAGTCGGGGTGAACCGTTACCGTGATGGAGTCCCTCGGTATGGCAAATTCCCGTGACCGCCTGGGCTATCTGATCCCAGCCGGCCCGGGATGCAAACGGTCCCCCTGAGCCAAAGCAGTTAATCGCGATATGAATCAATCCGGGGCGTAATTTCATCAGTTCATCTACGCCAAAACCATGCGCTTCGAGTCGTCCGGGACGGTAGCCATCAATAAAAATATCTGCATCTCTGACCAGTTGTTTTAGTTGCCCTGCTTGCTGTGGATTATCCATATCCAGGAAACAGCTGCGTTTGCCATGGCTGGTATCACGGACAAAGGCGGGGACCTGCGGCAGATGAGGGGCAGTAACCATTAATACGTCCGCACCATGTTCAGCAAACCCGATACCTGCGGTCGGTCCGGCCAAAATCCGCGTCAGATCTAACACTTTAACCCCGGAGGCCGGTAGTTCTCCGGCAGGAAGCGGCTGTGGTTCACCTTCCGCTATTTTGGTGATTTCCACCACCGGACGAGCTGCGAGATACTGGCCATGCGGGTGCTTCAGCCACTCTTCGGGACTGCGAACTATGCCGCCGCAGGCCATGGCATCGGCAATCGTCTGTTCAAGCTGATCTGACTGCCAGCGGCGGACCCCCTGACTGACGGAGGACGGCGTGCTACTGCATTGCAAAATATCGAGAATTCTTTTTTCGAGATGGGGGAGATTGGTGTGTGGCAACAGCCAGCGATCATCGGCGGTCTGCCAGGGCTGGGTAAGCGATACCATATGTTTCATGGCCTCAGAAACGGCAATCGGCCTGAATATGCCGTCATCGTCGCGTCGCTGTGTCATGTCTCCGCCCGCCAGCGAGGTCGCCGCCGCCGCACGCATATCGATACTGATTTTTTGCCGTCTGCCGGTTTTCAGTTGCCACAGATCATTGGCTGCCACACCCCGGGCTGCGAGTAATGCTGCTGCAGTTTCGCCGACCTTAAACGGAGTGTTAAATAAGTTATCCTGACCGGTGACCTGAACTTCGCCTTTTGTAAGCGAGGTTCCCTCCCTGATGGCCATCAGTTCGGCAAAAGCCCCGGACTGTTCAGTAAAATTTTCCAGCATGGTGAGTGACTCCATAATAGCATGATAAATAAGCCGGTGAATAAATCAGGCAGTGTTGTCGGCAGTGAAACTGGCAAGGCTTTTCCTGCCTGCCAGTGAAACGGCGATACACACCATAAACGCCAGCGGGACGGTAACAATGGCAGGAGGGTCGATAGCAAACAGTGGCGTGCTGTGGCCAAGAACCTTTACCCAGACGGAGGGGCCGGCAATGGTCAATACCAGTGATGACACTAATCCGCATCCACCTCCCCACAACGCACCACGGGCAGTGAGTGAACGCCAATAAATAGCCAGAAGGAGTACCGGGAAGGTGGAGGAACAGGAGAGTGAAAAGGCCAGACTTATCATGTAGGCGATATTTTGCCCCTTAAACAGGATGGCAAGCAGTACAGCCAGTACCCCCAGGACGATGACCGATCCCCGCATGATTTTTACTTCGCTGGCATCACTGACGCTGCCTGTCTGGCTGAGAGTGCCGTAAATATCATGGCTAACCGCCGATGCCCCTGACAGTGTTAACCCCGCGACCACCGCCAGAATGGTGGCAAAAGCGACCGCAGCCAGAAAACCAAACAGGGGTTGTCCGCCAAGCAATGCTGCAAGTTGTAATACCGCGGTATTCCCCCCTACGCTGGCAGAAGGCAGACTATGAGCACGAAGCAGATACAGCGCACCAAAACCGATGATAAATATCATCAGATAAAATCCGTTCATAAACAGGGTGGCCCATAACACTGAGCTCCGTGCAGATTTGGCGTCTGGCACCGTGAAGAATCGCATCAGTACATGAGGCAGGCCAGCAGTGCCGAGCATTAATGCAATACCCAGTGAAAATGCTGACCACGGGTCTTTCGCGGGAGAAACAGGGATAAGGATCTGTCGGCCAGCCGGGTGAACACTGACCGCACCTTTCAGTAGTTCACTAAAACTGTATCCGGTCATTCTTAGTACCAGAAAGCAGAGCAGCAGGCAGCTGAACATCATTAATACGGCTTTGATCATCTGAACCCAGGTGGTCGCCATCATGCCGCCAAACATAACGTACAGCACCATTAATACCCCCACCAGGGCGACGGCCCGGGTATAGTGGATGCCGAACATGACTTCAATGAGTTGTCCTGCACCTACCATCTGGGCAATCAGGTACAACAGTACAATGGTCAGAGAGGCAAAGGCTGAGAAAATACGGATGCCTTTTCCCGGTAACCGGGCACAGACCACATCGGTAAAGGTATATTGACCCAGCTTGCGCATTTTGGCGGCCATCAGAAAGACCACGATCGGCAGTCCGGTGGTGTAACCAATGGCATAAAACAGGCCATCAAAGCCACGGGAGAATACCAGAGCCGTCAGCCCCAGTAAGGCCCCGGCGGACATTGCATCTCCCGCAATGGCTAAACCGTTCTGAAAACCGGTAATTTTTCCGCCGGCACTGTAAAAATCACTCGCGGTTTTGGTTCGGCGGGCCGCCCGCCAGGTGATAACCAGCGTCATCAGAATGACGACGATAAAGAAGAAAATAGCTAACCCGCCGGAGGCTGGTGAGGTTCCGGTCGATGCCAGTACCGGTGTGCAAACAGCACTTAGCAGGGCGATGAGTAACAGCCTGATCATCTTAGTATTCCTCATGCCGGTTGGCTATCACCACATACAGCGTGGTGAGGATGATTCCACTGAGAATAACCACGGCTCCCAGCACAAAAGACACGGGAATCTGCGTCTGCATAAAGTTCTTCTGCAATGCCTCTGTGTTAAAAACGCACAGCTTAATAAAGGTAAAAAAAATAATAATTTGTACAACGCTGAACAGGATGCCTGGCGTTATATCATTCCGGGGTTTATGACTGACTTTCACTGAACGGCTCATACCATCTGTCTCCTCATTAGCAGAGTAAAAGCGGGTCTTTCCTGAGGGTGACGGCAACTCACGGGGTGCTACCAGAGGAAAATCATCGCTTATGAGAAAACTGTAAAAGTCTGCCGGTATCGTGAGTAGCGATTTGTTCTGATGCCTGTCATCTGAATTTATGATGGCTGGCGGGTATTGCACCGCAGACAGTGCATGACGCACCTGTATGGGATCACTGAAGATTCATTCTGGTGCATTTTGTGATTCAGAACGGAATAAATGATGAGACAATGCCCCGAGGCCATTTTAAGTAACTCAATGATTTAAATTGTATTTAATGAGAGAAGGTGGGGTTGTCCGCCTCGCCGGACCGGGCCCACAGAGGGTTCTCCCGATATCTAAATGATTCTGGCTTTTATATGTCAATTTAGAATAAAAACTAATAAGGATGTAGAACCCCGGCCTCCGGAGAAACTCACCGACAATGTCTGATCAAGAGCGTTGACGGATGACTATTCAGTGAAAGCATTGTTCACCCTAAGCCCCCGGGCCAGAGGCCTGTAACATATCTCCTGCCGGTGTGTCCGGCAGGCATAGAGGTTAATTCGCAGATTTATTTTTCAGGTCTATTTCTTCACTGGCTTTAGCTATCGCAATGCGTACCACCTGAAGGATGATACCGCTACACACAACAGCAAGCACAACGGTAAAGAACGCCGTGACCACTAAATCCACCAGAGTATTACCGGAGATCACCACCGCCGGCCGATAGATAGCGATACCCGCGAATACCACCCAGTGACTAAAACAATAAAAACAACTGAACAGATGTCCTGCCATAGGATGTTTTGTCGCGGCCCACTGACGCAACGGACGAAACATTTCCTGTTGGGTGACCGAAACAGCCATACAGGCGGAAACCATGGCAATGACCAGGCATAACCAGAGATTTTGTAGCAGATTTTCAGACAGCATAACCGATACCTTCGTTGAGTATTTCATGTAATAATATAAGGTACATGAAAGTAACTAACTCATGCAACTAATAAAGTTACAATATTAACCCGCATTAACTGATCCGGAGTGAAGAATGCGTAAAGATCACCGGCTTTCCAGAGCCTTACATATCCTGATTCATATGGAAAAAATCACTGAAGCCGTGACATCAGAGCAAATTGCACTGATGATAAAAACCAATCCGGTCGTAGTGAGAAGGCTGTTTCAGGGATTACGCGAGGCCGGACTGATTCGATCTGAAAAAGGCCACGGCGGCGGATGGACTCTGGAAAAACCCTTACAGGAAATCACCCTGTTACAGGTGTTTTTAGCGATTGGCAGTAACGAGATGTTTACGGTGGGATGGGCTAACGAACATCAGGATTGCCGGATAGAACAAGCGGTTAATCAGCAACTTGAGCAAACTCTGGAGGCGGCACAGATGCTGATTGTTGAGCGTTTTGCCGAACTCACTCTTGACCGGTTGGTACCGCAATAATAGCAAGTATTGCAGAGGGGAGGAGCCCTTCATCCCGCCCGGTCAAACTTCAGCGGAAAAGTCTCTTTGATTACCGGCAGGAAAGTGAAGGTTATCATACTGAATAACCAGGCTATTATTTTAGTTTCTGGCTGGAAATTTATACTTATTCAGCCGTTAAGGCGGTTAGCGGAGGGTTAATGCAGGACGCAGGTCTATCTCAGGAAGTGAATACTGTTGCACGTAGAGTATCGACACGGGCAGTGTTTTTTATTGCAGGCTTTGCAATGGGGGTCTGGGCGCCGTTAGTACCTTATGCTCAACAGCGGTTACAACTTGATGCTGGTTCACTGGGGCTACTGTTACTTTGCCTGGGCACTGGTTCACTGATCACAATGTTGTTTTCGGGTAAGCTCACCAGCCGCTTTGGCTGTCGGGCTATGGTTATCGCGGGCGCTCTGATGGCCTGTCTGGCTTTGCCGCTGCTGGCTACCACAGAGTCTCTGTCCTTAATGATTGCCAGCTTGTTACTGTTCGGCGCCGGAGTGGGACTGACCGATGTGACAGTGAATATTCAGGGGACTCTGGTTGAGCAACAGAGTGAAGTTCCTCTGATGTCTGGATTCCATGGTTTATTTAGTGTGGGTGGAATAGCCGGAGCTGCGGGAGGAAGTCTGGTACTGGGGGCGGGCATGTCGCCTCTGTTGATGGTATTCTCCGCGGTGACGTTAATGCTACTGACCATGATACTGAGCCTCCCACATTTATTACCTTTTGCCTCTCACCATCAACAACAGCATTCTGTTTTTCGCCTGAATCTTCGGCTTATCCTGATGGCTGGCATGTGTATGCTATGTTTTCTGGCAGAGGGGGCCATGCTGGACTGGAGTGGGATCTGGCTCACCGAACAACGCGGGCTGGCGATTGAACACGCAGGCTGGGGCTATGCGGTGTTTGGTGGCGCGATGGCGTTGATGCGACTCACAGGTGATCGGCTGGTCAGCCGGCTGGGGCGAAAAAAACTCCTGATTCTCAGTGGTGTTTTTGCGGCGGCAGGTTATGCACTGGCGGTATTGTTGCCAGGCATTGCATCCTCGCT
>Ga0157363_1000618_pt1 | contig 27544 bp, 19 predicted proteins | sample AttsexASBM1_FD_111477 | JGI IMG/M metagenome (GOLD analysis project Ga0157363, IMG submission 111477) | Fungus gardens microbial communities from leaf cutter ant in Ribeirão Preto, State of São Paulo, Brazil - Atta sexdens ASBM1 | ecosystem: Host-associated > Fungi > Mycelium > Unclassified ... | reverse complement strand
TCTACAGTAGGTGTTTTAAGCCTTAAGTCATAAAAAATTAACCAACTACAGTCGAATGCGAGGAGAATAATTGATTCGTCCATTCCTTATGACTTAAGGCTTAAAAATCTATATATTATAGATTCAGGATAATAAATGACTTCTTTCCTCCTCCAGCTATGATAACGTTTGTGTCACATTAACCTGAAACTTCTTTGTAATTAATATTTCATTGTAGAGTATCATTTGGCACACAGTTCAGTCTAAAAATTGAGGATCCAAAAAACGAGAAAAAACCATTTTTTTTCGGTCACTTTTTCTTACAAATAATGCAAGAGTCACGCATTAGCCAATAAGGATATAACATTTATCATACAAATAATTTTAATTTTTATAATTTAATTATTTCCCCTTATCAAAATTTGAGAAAGGGACGGGGAGTAAGCGCCTCTCCTTTCATACTTTCATGCCTGTCTTGACATCGCTATTGTGTAATAATAAAGGCAGTGTAAGACTGTATCGGTAAATATACGTAATTACGTATCGCAATAAAAAAAATGATTCTGAGAATATCTTAACTAGATTATACAGATTGGATGTCAATTTATGTCGAACATATGCTATAATATTTTAAATATCGCAATTACCGCATCCGAACGGTGCATTAGTTGACGGTGAAAACTCGCGCGCGTCACGAGCCGTTTTAAACATCTCACCGATATCTCAGGAGAGCGAAAACATTCGAAAGTGCTCGCTGATGACGATGAGCGGTTCTGTGCTCTCTTCCTTTGGTACTTCTTTTCTTCTCATCGCGCGAGCGCTCTATTATCTGCGCCGGAAGAGGAAATGATTTGCATGGATCACCCGGTACGTGACTTTTCTCTCTCGTCCACGCGCAATTTGCGACATCCCGATACTGAACGGTGTGGCGCGGCGCGACTCCCTTGTGAATTTTTTTAATTCGCTTCGCCGGTCGCCGTGTCGCGCTGTTTTCTCCCCGGCATTGCGCCGCAGCGACGGCGGCGGCGGTGGCAACGTTCGGGTTCGTTTAAAATGCAAACTCGTTCGCGGTCCGCGGGGGCTTTAAAAACAGCCGCTATACCTATCCGGATTTTCGTCGTTTGCCGTACCGCCACAAACTTGGCCCCGCCGGGGTCTTACGCGCCTCATATAGGGATTTATGGCGGCGCTGACGTGTTTCTATTCTGAACCGTTTCGTCGCATTGAGGAACATCTTCCTCTCGACGTGTTCTTTCTTACTTCTTGGTGTAACGCTCGTACTTTGCGAGAGTCTTCATGACTCTCTTTTCGATGTTCAAAAACGAGACATATATTTACTTATGATTTTAAAAATATGTCAATTAAATAATAATAAAATAATATGATCGATTGTGTCTATTCAGACAACAAAAAGTTTAAAATCGAGACATAAAACGTCTTGTTTTTGGACATAAAATATTTTCAAAGCGTCTATTTTATTATTATTTAATTGATATTTAATTGATAATTTTTAAAATTATGAGTAAATATATTTTGACTCATTTTTTTTGCTTCAAACTGATCAAATTTTTCAATTTCCTTTTTAGCTTCTAATACATACATTTATAACTTTTATAGCTTGTGGTTTTGAATCGCAAGTTGAACAATACAGATTTCAATATTATTAAATTACAACGAATATGGTAATTTTCAAATCACTTCTGATAATTTCGTTATTAAAAAATAAAATAAATAAAAACTTTTCCTTGAAATTTTCTAATTACTAAGAAATAATTTATGCAGAACAAAGATTTTCATTGCTTTTTTTATGTTCGAGAATAAATTTGTTGTCTCATTTTTCATTTAAGATGTCACGCATTTTCCTTCTGAAATTCTCATTTGTTAGAGAAAAAAGATTACTTCCTTCAAGATTCTTTTTTTCTTAAAAACGAGCAATTATTTCAAATTTTGTATCTATAATATATACGTATCATATTTATCATTTTTTTTCAATAATTGCTCTTTCAAGAAGATTTTAATCGTATCGCAGCACTTCATGGTCTTGAATGCGATTTTTAGTATCGCAAAAAAGATCCAGACTCAAATGGTCACATTTAGCGTTGAGCATTAGAGGTGAATGCGGATCTCCCTGATGTATCTTTATCTCGAAAGAGACGCTGGCGAAAGTGAGATCGGGCTCTCTCGGCTTTCCTGGTAATTTGACAGAGCGATAAAGGCAGTTCTACTGCTCCTTTGAGAAAGATGTTGATTCAACGATCACTGATGCATTAGATGATCGTCTAATCATTGATGTAGATATGAGTAAAGGTGAGGGTGAGATGCGCTTAATTAGCTTGACCGTGTAACGCGAAGCGACACTGAGGGCAGCTCGGATAAAGGGCTAAATTTATCCCCGATAGTTCTTTGAGCCCCTTTGGTTAGGCACTTATTGTATGCGTGCACGCACTTCCGCGTTTTAATCCTCTGACGCAGTACTCGGTGTCTACCGCATTTAAAAGTCCTATATATAATGATAATAAAAATCTAAAAGTATCTCTAAAAGCTACGGTAAGACAATTATAATTATCGCAGGAAGTTCTTTTGTATTCTGAAGATATAAGGGCTTAATAATTTCAAGATAAGCATTTCTAAGGTGATAGGTATCATCGACGTACTTTAATCCTTCGTGGTCACATCTCTTGAGAATTTTATGTTGGTTACATAGAGTTGGTTACATAACTTAACATTTTAATTGATTGCCGTATTTACAGCTTTTCTTTAAAATTACAAAATTACTGAACGTACTTTAAACATTGTAGAATATGGAAATGCAGTGACTTTTTAAAGAGAGTTTTTAATTTAAAAAAAAATCGTAAAAACTGACGTTCAAGGAACAATATGCGGCCGAAGGTACAAAAAAAGTATTTTGAACTTCGGATAAATGACAGTTTAAGTTTCATTTTAAAAAAGATCTTAGAAATATGAAAGCCTCACATCTTTTTGGGATCCTTTCTGTCATCAGTGATCACGAAGGGTTAAATAACAAAGGAATATAATTTCAAACAAAAGAGAAAGCGGTCAATTTAAAAGCTACTTTTTGTGGAACCTGTCTATATTTGGATTTGCTTTACGCACTGTGTGATCATTTTTGCGAGAAATATCATATTATGCACATTCCGCAATAAAAAGTTCCCATTCGACTATCTGATTGACAAACTTTTGAATAAATGTTCGGATTTATGTTTATAAATGTGTATTCAATATCGATTTTTTATTAATCTATTTTTGTTCTGTATCTTTATCGAGATAAAAATTTGAAACAATTAAATAAAACATTCCCATGACGATTGAATATTGTTTGAATTCTGAATTAAGTCCATTAATATCTGTGCTTCGAACAGGGCAATTTGAAAGCGATAATTATTAATTCGAGCGAGGGTGATTTTTCCCCTCGAAAGATTACGCCGGTTTGCGAATGTGATCGGATAGGCGTCGCTATTGTTATCCCGCTTGACCACAGCCACTTAAGCCCGTGCGCTAAACTCCACGAGTTCAACTTTACCCTTCAACAGGTGTTTAGGGAAATACAATAATGTCGCGCATGCGCGTCGAACTTCTTGAGGTCGCAAAGTTCGCTGGAACAATCTGACCGCGACCATGCCCGCGGGCGATGCCGGTACTTAGGACGAGATTAATTAAGATTACGCAGAACGCGCCGCGGTTCTCAACCCTGGCCCAGACAAATTTCCCGCGGTTAATGAAGAATTCCGTTAATGCAGGCGAGATAGGAAACGACGAAGCTTGATTAGGAGGTTGCACTGCGAGATAAAATCCAGTATCTATATTTGTCTTAATCAGTCTGAGCGAAATTCTAATTTTAATGAATGCATCTCGTCTTTTTAAATATAAATGTATTATTATATAATTTTCCACAATATTGTGACATATTTACTGATACTACTATCTTATGTATGATAGAATAAAATAAGAACAAAATTATCGAAAAAGAATTTTTTTTTGCAATCACAATTGATTGAAATACAGAAATCCATTCTTTTACGATATAGATAATGTAAGAAAACGTAGATAGCACATTATATGGCTTAATATAAGACATTTAATTTTGTTTTTTCCAAATTTATTAAAATTTCATAGTTGCAATCACAAAAATTGTAATTATGTAATTAATACTTTTTCTTTTAATTGACATAGCAAGGAAGTCTATTTTACCGATAGCAGATAATAACTTAGGAAACTGATTTACTAGTAGTCGATAAAGTAGACTTTTCAAATCAACGTCGGTAACAGCTTGTGACCTAAACACACTTACCGATTGGGAAACTTGAAGGGAAGTTACCTCCTCGATAATAGGTGGCGTTTGAATATAATATAGTTATTGAAGAGGTTTTAAAAAATACATGTAGATACAACAAATAGATTTATGTGTAAAACATTTGATAAATTATCGACTCGCTTAAATTATATATTCACTTTATCTAAAATTGTAACACAACGAAGGCGAAAATACAAAATCGCGTAATCTTGCTATTTATTATTAGTAACATTTTATTGCACATTAAATTATATTCATACGTAATAATAAATTTAATAAATTTCTTATCATTTCATGTATTCTGTTTACAGGCGTTAAATGGTGCCGAAGGTACAGTCCCACCTGGAAGAGTGTACAAAAAAGTCGCGATTGTGGAGAATTTTTTCGATATCATCCATGCCGTTCATGTTGATCTCGAAGGACGTCCTGGGAAGCATGCTGGTCAAAAACGCACCTACAGAACGGTAAGTTGCGACTATAAAAAATTTTATATTTTAAAAAATTTATATTAAAAAAATATATACATTTATCTTCTCGGTTTAGAAATTTAAAACGTCGCATAAAATGTAAATAAAAAAGTATCATTTTATAATTAAAGACATAAGTTGACGTTCTCCAATTATCGAATTGCAATCCCATTGTAAACAATATTTCTCAGTATTGGAGTTTTTGGTATATTAGACTTGTCACTAATCATCGAGTATCCGTCGATCCGCGAAGCGATCGAATTCGGGTGTTATCGGCAAAACGCGATGAATTCCTGCATGGTTGCCCGCAACACGCGATATTTACCGTTCCCGAAGGAAGGCATCGAGGCGTTCAAGCGTCGAACACTCGATACCACACGTCATCTCACATGTTCCGGCGCGCATTCGCGTAAACCTCTCTCTTGGGTATCATATCTGTTCTCTCGTTCTCTCTTCTTCTCTCTCTCTTTCTATCTCGCACCCTCAGCACGCCGTCTCTTTCTGTCCTTCATCGTCGGCCCCTGCGACCCTCCCACTCTTCGGCCTCCCATCCTCTCTCCTTTCTCTCTCTCTCTCTGTCTCTCTCTCTCTCTCTCTCTCTCTCTCTCTCTCTCGCATGCCGCGATCTGCTTGTGATTCAAAACCTCAGGACACTTGTTGCATTGCCTGCTTACTCACACACTCGAGCGTTTGCGCGACGGTGGAACTGTTTTACGTTCAAGTCGGCGTTAGGCGGCGGGATTCATCGGCTCCAGAGAGGAGAGCCCGCGTTATGTCACAGTGCCGCGTTGCGCAACGCGATACCACTACCGCTGTGTCAAGGATGGTGGATTTCGAGTTGATGCTGTTATATCGCAAGGGTTGCAGAAATTGACCGATTCGGTACACGCAATTTACCTTTGACGACTTGCACCTTTAATGCGCGTCCGATCGATACGTTACGTGTTACAGTTCATAGCGCGTAATTTGCCGTTCGAAGTTAATCGGAAGTCCCCATAATCGAGCGAGAATAACGAGCAAAACTTCCGCTAAGAGCTCTGTTGAAAGTCGTAAAGTTGCAACTACATTTAAGAATGATTCATTGATTTATATTTGTTGTGAAATCTTTTAAATTCCAATTCACTGAGAAGTAAGGATTAAAGGATAAATGAAAGAGTCTTTAATAATAGTCTTTAATAAGAGAGCGTTAAATACGAAAAGCTAAAATGTAGATTTTATTTATTTAATATATAATCTGTTTGCTTAATATATAATCTGTGTTGTTTCATTATACTTAAACTCGCGTAAAGAAATGCGATAGTGTCGCTGGGCTTAGCACTAAGACATTACCATCTCTTGAAATATGTTACGCAATACAAAATTTGTTTATTAGATAAGTACTCGTCATTCCTTTTTATAATGTCATATATTAAATATTATTATCGAGAAGAATTCTAATTATTCAATAATTTATTTTCGTTTTACCGGTACTCTGATGCAATCCGTTATCCTTTCACAAGTCCGAATCGAAATATTACTAGTAACTGTAGACTGACAATCGATTAAAAATACAATATATAAATTGTTTCGAATTTTCACTTGAGAAACATATCTTTTTTTTTGCTTTTATTTTCTCTGAGTTCGTTGCAAGATTTCGGATAAATCTTATCGAATTATATCCCTTCTTTCATGGAATTGGTGCAGTTATACGCACACGTATATACATCAATCTCCGTCGGCTTTCTCGGCCTCTCACAGAGGCTGCCATCCACCTTGATTAAGTTATGTCGCCCTCTTCCCCCCCCCTTTACTTCCTTAGAGAGAAACGTTTCCTATTAAGAGGCGGCGAACATCCCTCCGGCTGAACACCTCCTCTCGCAGAAGACATCAAAGTTCCGTTATACTGCTCATGAATTTTCCCCAGTGGGCGTCGCACGTAAAACGATGCCACGTGACAGCGATACTCGGAGAGCAGGAAGGGCCATTCGCACGCGCATTAACGTGTTGATTGACAATGGTAGTTGCGTATTATTATTGCACGAACGTGCACTTGGGTATGACGCCTCGATCGGGTGAAATTGCTTAATTATCCGCCCGAGCGATGTTTCTGTGTGAATATACGCAAAAGTGGCGCAACGTTTGAGAAACGAAGGAAGATGAAGATCTGGTCGATATATCCTATTTCCATAGTCGCTATATTTCTGTCGTATTTTTAGCATAAAATCTGGATTAGTACTAGCAACTTATTTCTGTATTAATACATATGATTATCCTAAAATACGCAGCATGAAATTATATTCCTACAGGAAGAAGATTTTACCGATTTTGTCCATGGAAATGATATTAGTAATATTATTTGGACATATATTTTTATAAACTATATGGGGGGGGATTCATTTCTTGTACTTATTATATACATATATCGTTGTGTCTCACTCAATCGTTGTGTCAAACTCATTCATCTGTCCTTATCTAATATATTGCAACGCTATCTCTTAGTAGATCGAACACTTACCGCTAGACACAATTATTGCTTTGTTTACCATTCCAAATCTTTGCTCAGTGTTCGTATACACGTCATTTGCAGATCGATATAAATCATTCTTTTGAAGTTTTGAATCTTACGATTAGTTTCATAAACTCAGTATTGTTTGTGCATATAATGCGCTGAGTGCTGCACTATTGTTTGGTCCATATGAACTATAAAACTTTTGTATTATGAAAACATCTACGTTAGGTTCTACTTAGTTTGAGTTTAAAAAAATGTAAGTTTTAACTTTTTTTTCTGATTTTAATATAAAGTCTATTGCAGCACTCTCAAATTTTGCATCTATTTTAACCCAGCAAAAGGATTTTTGATTTTGTTCAGTAAATTCGGAGATTTATATCGATCTGAAAAATCCCAACAATTTGGCCACTCCAGCATCCCCAAGAATTTATATTTTAGACATATGTAAGAACACAATACTAGAAATTAAATGTATGTCTATAACGATTTCGAAACTGGATCTTTTAATGCTTAAATAATTCAATCTTGAATTACTATATATACTATATATATATACTTACACATATATTATATTTGTACTTCTTCGAACTGCGAGCGAAATTATTTTCCCGAACTATTTTAATTTTTTAATTTAGTATTGATATATTTTTATCTTGTTTGAAAGATATATATGGATAATAAATTATAAAAGCTTTTTATAATAAAAATAACAGTGTAGTGCAGTATTAATTCTTCAAATGTCATTCTTGACACGGCATACTCAGCTCTTTTAAAAAATTATTTTTTTCGAAATTTCTGTATACTTTATTGTTTATAATTTTTTTTGCTAAAGGTATAATATATATATATATATATATATATATATATATATATATTTATTTATTTGACGTTGTATTCCTTAATATCTGGTATTTTGTTGATAAAGAAAATTTGTTACAATATGTTCATTTTTATTAAAATTATAAAGTTTAGTTGGATATATCAACATAGCGTGTTGCACCAGTAATAAAATATATAATGTGACATTGAAGATTAAAATCTTGTCAGAGGGCAAAAAAGTGGAGTAAAAATTTTTTTGAATATATTTAAAATATATAGAAGTTTTAAAGAGAGCGATGTTCTTTCTTTCTTTGTTACAGATTACAGAGACGTATGCATTCCTGCCGCGAGAAGCAGTAACGCGATTTCTGCTAGGTTGTACAGAATGTCAGCGACGTCCGCGGACGCCCAGTCCAACGAACTTATCTAATCAGTCGCAGTCCACTCAGTCAGCAACGCTGGGGTCAACGTCAACCTCACTGAGCCCGAATCCCGGTAACGCCGCTCTTGCGACCTCGTCGACGACATCTTCGTCGGTGCAAAATAGCTCTAAGCCGCGTAACGGCGGCCAACATGCGTCATCGGAAGGCAAGAACTTGCACAACTACAGGCACCAAAAGCAGCATAAGACCGGCGCTGGTAGCGCCGCTGCAGACTCGAAACTCGACAAGGACAAAGACGAGAAGTACAATCCACTAAGTATTACGAACTTATTGAAGAAGGACTCGGTGAACGGTGGTTATCTCGCGAGTTCGGACACTTTGCCGGAATCGAGGCGAACACCAGAGTCAGATCGGGCGAGTTCGAAGAGCTCGGCATCATCAAAGAGAAAACGGATGCTGCCGGAGGGACGGACACCATCGCCACAACCCAGCCAGCCGTTGCCGAGGCCATGGAGCCCCGGACTGGATCCCAAGAACACGCCCATCGACTACAGCTTACCTATCACCACCTCGTATTTGAAACATCAGCAGAGACTGCTCCAGGAGAAGAACAAGGCAGCAGCTACTAATGCGCTAAGAGAACCTGAAATGACGGAATCGAATGCCATCACGACGCCACTCGTCGAGGAGACCGAGAGTGCCGAGAGGGAAAGATTTTCACCAGCGACTGGACTGATCGACACGAACCTCAATCTACTGGCGACTATCCAGCATTTGCACTGCCAAGTGATGTTGGCGCTCACCGAACGATTGAGACCGTCATTCGCCGTGCCGAGTCCTTTAGTTTTACCACCAGCATCGACTAACGTTTTGGCGGGTACGATAATGATGGGCACGGAAGTTTCGGTTCAAACAGGAGAGAATCATTCGTGAATTAATCGGTACGGAGAGAAAGAGAATGACCGATTTTTATAGTGACTTTCTTAGGAGGTGCGTAAAAGGCAATATATTATGATTATCAAGAAGCGACAAATTAGTATTTCCGTGAACAGAATTAATTCCCATCGATAATACTGCCTGAAAGTCTTGCATAAATCGAGATTATATATTCGTTATAGACAAGCGTTCGCGATAAAAATATTAAGCCGATTAGACAATGGAAATTTGTATTTAACAAAAAGTTAAAATCAACCGCCTTATTTGCGATTTTGTCGCAGTCACGCGGTTACATCAATTGAGGCTCCGCATACAAAATGTCGATCGCGGTCACTCTTCATCTTTAATTCGTTCCTAAATACGGTATCCGTTTGATGTGCGCGATTGCGAATACAGCGACGGCTGATCACTATCCCGCTTTTGGTCGAGAAGTGAAACGATAGATAAACGCAATTACATATTGAACCGGACGGGATCGATTATTGTCGTCGTGTTCGTGTCACATTTCATCCGATCAGGCCGACCAGTCTGACGCTTGCTTGCGTCCGACGTCACCCGATATAGACGACGGGCCAAGCGAGCAGAATAATTTCCCAAGTCTGTCGAAATACGGGTCGATGTGTCAGAGATTCGCGCTTTCTATGTCCGATATTTAGAAATCCGTTACGCGGAGAGCGGATCGCGATCTGGCCACCGCTGGACTCGGTTCCGAATCGATCTATCTAGATGGGGCAAAAGCGACAGTCCGCGCGACGACACCGCGAAGGTCCTGAATATTCAACGAGCCAACGAGATGGAGGGAGTCCGAGGGGAAAAGAGAAGGATGGAGAAGGAGATCCGTTTTCGAGTGTCATCCGATGAATCTGACAACATTCAGCGTCGTTGTCGACCTGACAAATTGTCTTTCATCTTTTAAGCGCGACGATTCGCTCCGACTAATTATAACATGTACCAAAATGGTCAATTGCTCTAGATGAATGATGAATTTTTGTATTTTATCGTCTTCCCGTAGTGAGAATATCTCGGCGCTAATAATTTCTATGTTATAAATCATAAAAAACAGATTACGCAAGTTAAGCTTCGGAGCGATAAATAAATAATGTAACATTACCTGTCGATACTGTTCAATCTTTCAGAGGATGAACTTTCTTTTAACAGAATTTTATTTAAGGCTCGTTGGAAGAAAAGAGAGAAAACTTTTCCGGGGAAACATGCTTGTCGAGTTTGAAGAAACTTGTTTCGTCTTTTTGTCTGTTTAAGCGATGTAATACCCTCTCAATCTCGGACGATATGAATTAATGTCGTTTAATATGCGATCGAGTAACATCTCATTAACAAGGAAAGGCTGCATCTAGTCGGCGTCTTATTCTATCTTTTAATGGTAATAATATCGCGTGTAATTACACGCATTGAGGGGATATCCAAGGCGAGTCTGAACGCGCGACTTGTTTTGTAACGTTTCGCCGAACCGATATTATCTGCGAGTCACAAACTTCTCTTATATTGTACTAATTATCATGTTATTGCCATTATTAACGCAGCGACTTTTTGACGATACCGCGTCGCGATTGCCTGATTGGATACATTATTTCAGATGAGAAATTGAATGTATTTTTAATTAAACATATTTTATATCTGTTTTGAATGAAAAAAATGTGCGTTCAATCATTACATTATACAATATAATCTCCTCTTTTATTTATTTTATTTTAAAAAAATCTGTTTTTTTAATTTTGCTTCTAGAATAAAAACAGTCAAATCATATATTTCAGATTTATGTCTTTCTATTAAAATAAATGTCGAGATGATATTAATTTGATAAAATTGAGATTTATTTGAAAAAAATATAAATAATCATTCTTTGATTGCTCGTGTCTTTTGTGAAAATTATTTGCAAATGATTGACTTAGACATACCTTCGTAAAATAACTTGTTCATTTTGCGATCGCCGAATCCGATACTGAATATATACCAAAGGCAGCATCACTTCGAGCTCTCGCTTTGAGAGCGACTCTCGTCTTCGTAGAGCAAACCGCAGGTAAGATGAATCGGTTGCAGTTAGAAATCGATTGTTTCTCCCATCGAGACCACGACGACAGTCCTCGGGCGGGGAAATCCGTTTCGTGTCTGATTGTGTACGTAACCTAGCCTTCTCCCCATGTGTATGATATTACTCGAAGTAGCTCGTCTTTCGTGTATGATATAATATAGCGTCATTAGCCGGTGAAGAAAAGTAGGTAAGGTACACCGGTAAAATAGGCCTTAAGGTGTGCTTGCAGACAAAAAGATGTTTATACTAGAAGTTCGATAATTATTGTGAAAGTAGACGAGGATTAAGAACCCTTGAGAATGTTATCGGACATATTATATTATACATATTATATTATATATATATATATATATATATATATATACACACACACATATTATTTTGTACATAATCGTTGTACCATAGTGCGTATAGTCTATACCGAGCAAGAGCGCGTGATTATATTATTACAATGATCGTTCTTTTATCACGGTTTTGTGTATCGTTATCATCATTATTAATATTATTATTATCACACGGATGACTACTATTTTTCGTACTATTGCTCTTATTGCTCTCTCTCTCTTATCATTATTTTATTATAATTATTAATTATTATCACATGAGTATTATATTACTGTATTAATGTTATTATATTTAAATTGTGCGCGCAGAACAAACGGAAAAATATATGAAATTGAAATACTCAAAAATATTGCATATAATTTATACCATACCCAAAAGAGGTATATTCTTTCCTGTTTTCCTACGATATCTGTTTCAATTTTCAAGTCCGCTTCTTGTTTCTACATTTTTCCTACACTGCCTTTTAATTAACATTATCATTCAAGATAGTTTGATTCTTGGAAAGAAATTGTAAAAATTAAGATTGTTTATTCCTGACTACAGCATTGCATTTTGTCGTAGCGCGTAATAACGCCGTTGCATATAATCACCAGATATATTCCGGATATAATTATACACAGGATATAAGGAACGACTGTGCGGAGTGATTAACTACGTCTGTTTCATTGCGACTGTCGCATTATGAGAATGTAAGTATCAAATTTATTTATATCCAATCAATATTTCAAAATGCCCGAAAAACTTTGATCGATCGCTGGACATATGCAATACATCGAAGAGGGACGATCTTGCGCGCAAAACGAACGCAATTGACACCTCACCCCCTCCTTTCCTTTCCTTTTTCACTTCCTGCCCTGGTATAGTACTAGATAGAAGCAGTCGCGTCTGACGTACTTTAATATCGCGAACAAAGAGGACGAAATGATCGTGTTGCCTTTAACAAAGGAGAGGGAAGGCAACGTCGACGACTCACCTGCTTTCTCTCTCTCTCTCTCTCTCTCTCTCTCTCTCTCTTACCGTGGTGCGAGGATCGTTTCTCGCAGAGGAGGCACCATAGGTAATGCAGTCTTTACTCATCCGGCTGTTGCCAACGTTGTAGCGACCTCGTTCCATCAACTTCTACGCGTTCCCCCTAGCTAGCTATCTCCTTCGTTTCCTCTTTCCCTCCTCTCCTCTCGCTTTTTCTCTTTCTCTCTCTCGTTCGTTGGTTCTGTCTTTCCCTTTCAGTCCTCAGCCCTCAGGAAAACTCAACCCCCTACCCTCAGTTCCAATAAGGCTGCCGCCTCCACTTCGTTTCCACCTCCTACTCTCCCTCTGCCACCCTGCTCTGCTTTTCACCCTCTGCTTCTCTCACGTGCTCCCCTCCCCCCCTCCCTCCTTCGACTGAGTCTCCCTTTTCTTCTCTCTCTCTCTCTCTCTCTCTCTCTCTCTGTGTGTGTTTCTCTCCATCTCTTTCCCTTTAGCGCACCCTCAAGCAACCCTCCGTCGTATCCTAAAGCCCCGCTTCCACAGAAGAGCCAAGCCTCTCTCGCACTCTCTTCGCCACGGCATTGTTGCTATCGATTCGGACTTGGAAACGTGTTTTTCTTCGGATATTTCGTGGCCACCGTCGGTTACGACCACTGCCGCTCGACCGGATAACGAGGATTCTAGAAAGGCGGGTGTATGTCCAACCCTCGATTCACCCTTTTTCACGTCTTTTTCTACGTGTGTGTGTGTGTGTGTGTGTGTGTGTCTCTCTGAGTTTCCACATTACCACTTCCGCCGTTATATTTCCCGCGCTTAAGTGCGGCGCGCCTTTTGCGCCCGCAATAAATATTTGATTTCATGTGCGAATTTTGTGTATTCGTTCTTCTCTCGTTTTCATCCGTACATTTTTGCTTTTCCCGAGTCTGTTTATCTTATCTTTGCTACATTTGTGCAGTCGCCATATTTACGTAAAAATTAATTTTGTAATCGATGGAGCACGATGCAGTTTCAAGTTAAATTTATAATAACAATCAATACAAATAATCTGTTTTTTCATCATTACAAATAATATAATAACTATTTATGGAACATATACTATGATAATATACTATGATAACGAGCAATGATTCATTTATTCGATCAAAGAATATTTTAAATTTCTCTCTTTTTCCTTAAATTTACTTTTTATATTATATCCTTTTATTAGTTATTATATAAAATTATATATGTACAATATTTCCATAATATTTGTGACATCTACGACATTTAAATAATGATCGATACACTTTCCACGTGTTTTATTTTTTGTATATACTTACGATTTGACTGCTTATAACTTTTAATGATTTACTTTTGCACTTTATGCGAACAGCGCTTTTATACAATTTAAATTTAATATGTTTTCAATTTTACTTTTTTTCTTAAAATTTCATGTACCTTTAACCGTGTTTTTTTCATTCTAAAAATTTCTTTCTATTCCATAATTTGTGCTAAAAAGAATCAAAAATATATAATTGAAATATCTGCGATATCTGCAACACTGTAATAATAACATTAATACGCACTAACGATCGTATTTAGCTCTTGTTGGTATTTTTTATTATTTGTTTGATTTATTATCACAGTCTAATTTTACTCAATTTTTTAAAATTATATAAATGTAAATTCTAAGATATATCTACATATAAATATAAATAAAAATATTGTGAATATTTTGAGTTACAATCATTTTTCTCCATCATGTTGTTCTCCTATAAATTGTTTTTACTGTTTTATCGATTTTTAGTTATTTTACTCCCGGCTCCGTCTTTACATCAAAGCAGTAGTTGTGATCTGACAATTCGATATCGATAAGTCGCTAGCGGAGTTTGACGCGATGAGAAACTCCCATTAGATTCGATGGCCGTAAGCTGCGTTCCCTCAGAGGTAGACTCGAACCACTTTCGTCGTCTTTGTTACGCTGAGATGTTCGCCGGCTTGGCTTCGATTGTTTCGCAAAGGCCATTGAGGAACCCGTGCCACTTTACGAAGCTGACGCGTCGCTGCAAATAGACAACCGGGACGCCCGGCGGCGAAATAAGGAAATCGCACGAGAGATTTCAACGAACGTTACGATATTAAGCTGCACGTTCGAATGCCGACTATTTGCTTGCGACACTCTCGCAACCTTTTATCAAATGTCTGAACTTGCTCAAATGTTAGAACAGTTTAAAGGTTTAAATATACTGATATTTTTTTTATTATTTACAACAGAACTTAAATAAGTAGTGCGTTTACAGCAAATATATAAGAAAACGCGCGATACTTGTTTCTTATATTTATAATTTGAATTTTTAAGTATTACATTTGTTGCAATATTATTTCAATAAAAAAAATATTACGCTTTTATAAGAAATAAAGATATGCGTTCTATGTTGTCTTTATTTATAATTCACAGGTTTTAGTTGTCCCGAGTAAAAGATTTTATATTGATGCGTCATGGATGTATACATATTACTTTTATACAAGATTCTGTATTACTTTCGTGGATTAAGAACAGGCCATAGTCAGCCGCTTCGGATTCAGATCGAGCGACATCGAAGAACGTCGGAGATTTCAACGATCGGCCATACTTTGGTCGGTGTGCGTGTACATGCAATCCGCCAATGCGTCGCGAAGAGTGCGCCATTGTCTCGCGATATATTCGTTCATCGCGCTGCTATAATTCTCGTTTCCGATGGACCATCCGATTAAGGCGCATCCCCCGCGCAATCCCCCGTGACCCGCAGTGGCGATATTACTGGGGGCTTAACTCGATTGAACGGCGATTTAACATTTCACCCTCGCTGGCTTGCGCGACGTATGTGACGTCCATTGTCCTTCAGGGATTCCGATTAAAAGAGAGAGAGAGAAAGAGAGAGAGCAAAAAAGGAAGGTTTATATGGACGAATAGATGACGAATAGTGATGACAATTGGAATTTTGTGATTTCAAATTGACTGAATGTAAAATAAGTGATGACTATGTTGCGTTAGTTTTTTCATGTTTTATGTGATGAAATAATTAATCTTGATAATCTTATAATAAGACAAAATAATTTTTTTTCTTTAATTTCTAAAAAATTGTCTATTATTGGAGACTCTCTGAGATTTTGAAAATATAATTATAAGAAATATTTTTTATCGGGAGGCCGAGGCAATATTTTTTGCAATAAATTTATTACACTTTTTTAAGATTAAATTTAGGAAATTTGGGGGAATTATTAATATTTCAGATTGTTTGCGTTGAAAGTCCGACAGCCATATCGGCACGCAATTATTATTTCTGAAATTAATTCATTTAAATGAATATATTTAATAGTTCAATATCTTAACATTCAGACCATAGTAGCGCTTCATATTTATATATAAAGTAAAATATTTTTTACCTCAATGCCAATAATTATGCAATACGACATATATTTTAAAAAATATACATACTTGCCTATACGGCAAAAATAATTTGAAATATCTTCGATATTTTGATTGAAGAATAAGAGAAATGAATACGCTGCAACATCTGTGATTTTCTCGCTTTCTAGAATATAGCAATGGTATTTTTGAGAATTTGCGAAGAACACTCCTATCACATCGTCGATATCGATCGCATCTGCGTCATACAAACAGAATCGTAACGTATTTGCGAATTTAGATCCAAATTTCTATGCGGTATTTTTTCACTATATTGCCTTTAGTATACGATAATCTCATATTAACCGAAATTCAAGTTCAAATTAAGCTAATTCAAGTTGTTATTCTTTTTTTTAAACTATATATATATATATATATATATATATATATATACACACACACATATACACAGCGCATTTATTTGAAGAATATTCTAGAAATATTCTTAGGACATATCGACGTTCTCTGAACATCTTTGTGTGTGATCTGTGCTATAATACTGTGTATGTGTATATATAGTATATATATATATATATATCACACTGTTATATAATAATTGTATATTTGCACGCGCGCGCAGAGAGAGAGAGAGAGAGAGAGAGAGAACAATACATTTTGTTATTCAAAAAATTTTTCACAAATAATGCGAAAGACAGACTAATTCATCGCAAGAACGAATACCTCATAAAATTACATAAAATTTAAGAATATTTGTAATTTATATAACAATATATTCGAAATCTTTTATTTTTATTTATCTTGAAACAATTGCAACGTGCACACTGAACATTTACAGAATAAGATTGCGCTAGATTCGAAATTCAGTAAAATTATTGCGCGGTTGACAAAGCGGGTGGAAGCGCGAAGGGTGAAAATGGGCTGAGGACTCGGGTGGCTCGTCAACGGTACTGTCGGCTATTGCAATTCGTATCGCGAGTCGTGTGGGAAGATCTCTTATTTTCTCGTTGTATCCGACGAAACCTACCTATATCCTAGAGCGTCTACCCTCATTCCGAGCCACTATTCTGGCGTATCCTCGTAGCAGCAGCAGCGACGGTAGTCCTCTTCGTGTTCTCTCGACGTCCGACTCTGGCGGCTCTATCCTCCACGGAGGAGGAGAAGGAAGAGAAGGAGAAGGAAGAGAAGGAGGAGGATGAGGAGGATAGTACGCCGAGCTCTAGAATGTAAGGGATGATTTTGGAGATAGCTCGAGGGTCGCTCCGGTACGTAGGAGTTGTAGGTTGGCGGACGAGGTAGTGTGCGGGGATGGGAACGGTCGGGTCGAGACGAGTGGTATAGGAGAGAACTGCCACGGTTAGAGAGGACAGAGAGAAGGCAGAGGGCGAAGGGACGAGATGGAGGAGAGGTCGGAGGATACTAGGGAGTAGTATGGAGAGAGAGTGGTGTGGGTTTGTGAAACGGGGGCTGCGATTGGGATGCCTCCACGCGCGCGGGATCGAGGGGGATGGTTTGAAGCTTGGGGAAGCGAGCGCGGGACGCGACGGGGATGGAGGTGAGTCTGTGGAGTCTCAGGAGGGTGAGTTTGGCGCCGAGGTGTCGGCCTTTCTCTCTCGGTGCTGCATGCGTGTAGGTTCCACGTGTATGTGGGTATCCACGCTCACGCGCGCGCGCGCGCGCGCGTGGATCGTTCGTAGCTGCGCGCGGTGACTGACTTGCTTAAATTTAAATAAATAATCCGCAAATGCACGTGGCACTGCGTTACGCGACAACATTGATCTAAGCGGATCGCCTTGCGGTTCGGGTAATTGGCATTCGCGACCGACAATGAACGGGTTGATAGCGGCCGATATCGATCGTCGCCAATGAGCGCGATGTAGGTTACGGGATATAACGGACAGACGTGTACACGTCGAGCGCGGTAGTAGGCGGTAGGTAGATACAGCTGGCGAGGAAGTTTATTGGGATTTAAGGAGATCAAACCAGGAAACCTATTTCGCACCTTCCTTTTCGACCTTTCAATCTGCGACTTTGTTTTACTTTTCAACGGAACGCACGAATCGAAGAGGCAAGTGGATATTTAATACAATGCGACTTAAACATTCACCTTACAAAAATAGACACACATATATATATATATATATATATATATATATATATAATATATATAATATATATATTAATCTAATTCTCAATGACTCGATATTATTTAGATCTGCGAAATTAATAAATGTAAATAAAATAAATTACATTAATCAATTAAATAAAAGAGCTATGAGTCAAGCAAAATGTTTAATATTAAAATTATAAAATAACGATAAATTTTCTTGTAAAAACATCAACAAACGTTTTAATTTCAATCGTGTCATTCTCAAGGTTCTTAAAGAATATAATTAAATTATATTAGATGCGATACATAATATTGATATCGAAATGACAGTTGTACAACTAAATTTACAAAATTAAAAAGAAAATTAAGTTTATTTAATTTTAAGTAGATAAATACATTATATTATTTATTTTAAAAATAAGTTATCATTTTAATGAAAATTCAAATTTTGTGATGCCTTAAAATTAAAAAAAAGTTTTATTGAACAATTTGTAACGTCTATCTTTTACAAATACATATACAGTGAAAGTTCTTAACAAAAAGCGACAGTTTTCGTTGCGAATAATGTTCCTACCTTGTAAATTTTCCGGCATCGACAAGAAAGTCATGAATATATTACAAGACAAATAACAAGATGCGCTTTACAGATAGACTTCCAATCGAATTTTGTAAGTGTCACCCGACTGTCTCTGCCGCGCGGACGTGATTAAAAAGTATCGGGAAAATATCGGACAAATCGGGTTAATACAAATTTTCTACTTTTGACATCTGCCTTATGTCGCGTACTTTGTCGCGACGGTTTTCCTCCGGATAACTTTGCTTAGTTATGTCTACGTTATTTCCTGTGTTAAATTTGATGACACGAATCTATGGTGAAGATTTCGAATTCTCCTCCAAAGAACATCAACATTTTTTTTTTCGTGTTTTTTCATTTCTATCATGATCGACAGTTTCCTCCTAAACAGTAGCGCGTCGGACAAAATACGTTGGAATATTCTATGAGACAAGGTTCTCTTCTCTAAATGGGGATAATACTGACGTGCTGTTTGCACTTGTTACTTGAGAAAATTTAATAAGCGTTTTAATTCTAGGACGACTTGAAAATATGGTAGATAACAAGTTTTATTTTTTAATCACTTTAAAATTATTTTTCAGAATATGAAACTTTATTATAAAGATCCTTACACACTGAAACTTGTTTGCTAAAATATTGATCATCTGTCCGTTGAAAAAAGAGCTGGTCAACCGTTATATATTTATTTATATTATACATTTCTTATATTATATCCTCCTTCTCTCATTTCTCTCTAGCTATTTTTAATCATTAAAAATTATGTCTGCAATAAACTAATGTCTTGTGTCAAATTTTTGGAGCGATTAAAATCATAAGTCTTTGTAAGAATAGAATTTTGTAAGAACAGAATTTTATTTGGTTTATTTTAGTTTCGTTTCGATTTCTCAACAAGTCACATTAAATAAGCTGCGAACGCAAAATAAGCCGTCGTCTAAAAACAAGAATCTATTTTCTTCTCATCGCGACGAAGACAGTGTACTTGTACAGTGAACGATGATAGCGCTGATATACAGGGAGACACTCGAAATATACGAAAACGCGTGGCCGCCGTTGAAATCGGTTTAACGTTTACCGCCATTAATGTCGTTTCGAACAATGCAACGACGGAAAAGGCAGTCACGAACGTCGAGATAAAGGGGTCAGAGCGTGGCAAGAAAGGGAGTAGAGGGCAGGGAAGTGGAGATGCAGGTAGCGGGCCGAGGGAGGAGATTGAAACGGGGTTACTAATTCTCGAATAATGAAGGGATGAATCGCCGTCCCCTCCGCACACTTCACGAAAGGAACTGTTGGCTCGCGCATTGCGCATTGCTGGCTCTTTATTTTCTTTCTCAACCGCATGTTACGCATTATTGTTGGAAATAATGTCACGGGAACAAAGTCTTCATCGTATTCTTGTCTAACATCTTTTTTTTTTGAGAGATCAAATTTGAGATACAATCGCATAAAATATTAAATGCTTAGTGTTTTTTGTTTTTTTTTGTGCATTTTACTATTAGAAAATAGCGATTTTTTTTGTCGTAGGAGAATTTCTTCTCTTTGAATAAAAAGAAATAAGGCTACGTTTATAATGAGTGCAAAAGTACACGTATCAGAGGAAATTTTTATAAAAAAGCTTTATTTGTAAAAAATTAGAACAAAACACATTCATCAGTAATGAATGTGTTTTGTTCTAATATAAGCAAAAGAACTTTGCGTGTTTCTACTCTTTTAGAAATTAAATTTCTCGATTATACGAATACGACAATCCAAATAATACAATTTTTCATTTTTATTTATTTTTAAGATAATGTATATATTTTTAATTATTACACACGGTAGCTTTTTAAGTAAAATAATTTTGATAAATACACAGTTATATATATGTATAATAAATATACAGTTTACTTTATTCTTTGTTAATAAATTGTTAACTAGTTGTTCACCTTTTAAAAATAAAATTAAAAAATATATTTCCTGTACAAATACTTTTTGCACTTATTGTATGTTATTTTGACTATTGTAAGTATGGCGACAATTTCAAGTATTACATTAAAACTTAACTTTTCTTTATTTTTTGCAAGGACGAAAATATAAGAAATGTAAGGAATATATTTTTACTTTCAATATCTAATAATTCAAAAAGTATTTAAAAGTATCGAAAATATTGGCTCGTAGATAGATGAAAGAATACAAACAAAGATTACGTGATGGGATCTAAATATTCTCCATCAATGCGATCTCATGAACGCATGTTCCTAGACGTAGAGGTAAAAACACTCCACGACGTCATCGGAGAACAAGCGTTCAAACAAACGAGTTGCTTTTTTTCTTAGCACAAGTGGATTCCGCAAGGCAATGTTTGCACGTCATTTTATTCTTCTTTCATCCCTACAGCTGACTCGTTCTTTCTCTTACGATGCCTACTTATATTGTTATGTAATTTATCTTAGCCACTCCCGGCACGAAGGAATGCGCGCCCTTCGAAGTATTAGCGACACCAGAGGGGTGGCCTTACTTTTCACTCTCGCTAATTTCGTGCTGCGAGAAGCGACCCAACCGGATTTACAAGGCGACGCACAATTTCGCACTTTCCCGTTTGACAAACGTGCCAGCTTATTCGAAACTTTGGCACTCTGTGAAAGTTTGTTTTCGCGAGAGAGAAAGAGACAGAGAGAGAAGCGAAAACACGCGCGACGCTAGGCCGTGTATCGATATTTTTCGATGGGAGAGATTAATTGAAATCGCGGCGAGAATCGCGCGAGTCGTAGCTGAAAAAACTAATCCATTAGGAATTGACCGTTTTCTGTTGCTTGTCATTTATTTAGACGTGTTTGAGGTAAATAGAATTTATTAAGAATGTATTCTACATATCTATGTTTACTTTATTAATATCTACCAGTTATAGAAAAATAAATATCCTATCTCTCTTTTTATTGATTTTAGGATGCAAATGGTCAGATTAGAGATGAACGAATAAAATATGTTTTGTTTTAAACGTTTATCTTTATATATATATACAGATTTTTAAATAAAATTATATATATAAAAATAGTTTAAAAAAATTATAAATATAGTTAAAAATATTAAAAAATCGTAAAAAATGGTTTAAAAAATTACCAAAGTAATGTATTGTTGAAGTGAAATAAGATTTCAAGGCATACGTATTCAATTGCGTATTCATATTCATAAAAGCTAAAAGATGCTTACATACGTAAAAACACGCTTAATACTGCTGCTTATACTGTCTCGTACCACGAAGAAACCATATTTAAGAACCGAAGCCATACTTTTATTCACTGATGCGCACACCTCACGTCTATTTCGCATAAATGGTATATGATTTCGTGTTGAAAGTAAACTGCTGTCAGGTACCAGACATAAAATAGTCCCATCAACTGGTATCATATATGTACGTACTGAAATATTACTTTGGCTTGCTGAGATAACGAAAATTATCATATTTATTACCATATTATCTATTAACTAGATTTACTACCTTTTCTTAGAAATTTATTCTTTCTATTAAAAAAAAAATTGTTATATAGAACGATTTAAAAAAATATTTTTAGATGAAATGCATTAAACAAGAACTTAATAAATATTTTAAAATAGAATCTTTATTATAATGATATTATTAATATCATTTAACTCCTTTATGAAACAAAAAAATATCGAAGAAAGTATTAAATTGAATTTTTATTAAATGATCTGAACGTTTAAAATAAATCAAACAATTCGTCGATTTTCTGAATTAGGTATCGAATTATACATTCTTATTTATTGAACGAAATCAGCACCGATTAAAAATTTAATATTTTCTGCATTCCACTAGTATTAAATAAAGGTAAGATAGCGCAAATTAAGTAGTATATTTTAGTTCGTCAAATTAGTTTGGTATTGTAAAGATTAAATTTATTGCTTTTATGTACATATTGGAATAGCGACGCATTTTTTTGCACATTTATAAAATAGGCGAAAGTTAAACGTATATACGACAAAGTGACATGGCGAAATGGCCGCGCGTAAGAAGCTTTAGAACTTTGCGGTTCAACCGCCGACTGTACCTTCGTTGTTGATTCTTCGCCAATATGTATGTATAAGTGCGCGCGCGCGCGCGCGCGCACGTGTGTGTCTGTGTTTATGCGCGATACTAGTGAAGCAAAGTGTTGAAACTGCTCTCGCTATCGTTTCCGCGCATTCGGCGAAAAGAGCCTCTCTCGGAAAAAGTCCGACCGTTTGCATGTGCGTATGCAAGAGCGCATCCTCTGACATGGCGTCTAACGTTTTCAGTTTCTTCAACGAAGAAAAGGTTCCGCTGAGGCACAGACTTCGAAATGCATCTTGCGTTTTCCAGCACAGCACGTGTACAAATACATCCCGCGTGAATATGTAAGCATTCATCTTTCTTCCGTATCTTCCCTACTGCGGCCAGGCCAATCCCCTTCGTATCCACGTGCCATTCACTCGGCTTATCATCTCGGCTTTTCGCCATCTCGCATAGAAAATAATATTAGCCTTTCCAATGCATCTTACTAAGTTTCTCACGAGGTTTACGGTTTAAATTCTGAGAATTAAGACGGTTGAGAGTTAAAATGCGAGTATGAATATAAACAAGATAACATTTAATCGTTAATTTTTCCTCATTAACATTAATAGGAAAATGAGGAATCTGAGATTATTTCTAAAACGTAATAGAGTGTCGTTGCTACTTAACGTAATTTAGCTCGTAGCCCGAACTCTCTTCGTATTACAGTTATTACTATTCGTATTACTATTATATTTTACTATACATATACTATGTACGCGAAAGGTACTACAAAGAAACACGAAATGTATGAAATAAAAGATGCGCGGGATACGAATGTCGAGATACGAATGCATTCGCCTGCTAAAATATCATCCGTCGGAGTCACTCGATAATAAGCAGCTAGTGATATTCATCCGTTACTTAACTCCCTGCGTAGCCGTCAGCGTAACAAAGCTAACCCTATCCGCGCAAAGCAACCCTATTCCCCTCGAGGATGCATCTCGCGACGTGCACCTGCGCTGAGACTGCTATGCACACCGGTGGCAGAGACGAAGGGTAAAAGGGGAGAGTGAAGATAAAGCGAGAGTGCAAGACGCGGATGAAGCGCAGCAGCGAGAGTGGAGAGAGAATACCGAGCAGCAAAGGGAAGAGAGCCAGCAAGCGCGAGGAAGGAAAGGCGGCAGGATAGACAAATAGAGCGAGAACGAGATAGGGAATGAGCGGACGTGCGAAAGGGAGACGGAAGAAGCTACTAGGGATGTTAGGGTGAGAGGGGACCCGGAGAAAGATAGAGCTTCACGTAGCACTTTTCCTTGTATTACTTAGCCCAGGGTATAACCCACCGCGGCGTCGGTGGTGCCTATATCTCAGCCGAGGAAAACCACCCTCCGTGTGCGCGTATCTCTCCCTCCCTCCCTCCCTCTCGTCCCGGTCTTCCGACCCCCCTCGCTACGTTTGCCCCGTTCCATCGCACTCTCAATCCACCTTCTGGCAGCTCACTCTCGTCCCCCGCACCCTCTAACCACCCTCCCCGTACGCTCGTGCTCGCTCTCACCCTTTTCCCTTCGCTCCTCACCCCTCGCTTCGCTGCACCACCGCAGTCCCCGACATACTCTGTTCTCTCTACTCTCCTTCTCTCCCCCCGTCTCTCCGATCCCACCCACCTAAGACCCCCCTGACATCCACCCTACCCATCCCACGCTTCTCTCTACTCTATACCCATGCTCTACCGTTCCCACCCCCCGACAATCCCCCTTACCGCTACCTCCATCCGGCGCTCCGACTCAACCCAACGCCAACCACCCGCTGAAGGTGGGTGCGCCCTACTGGCGCCTGAATCATCCCGCCCGAGGCCGCGTCGAGGGCGAGGGGATGAAACGGGGAGTACAGAGGGGAGGGCGGGTGGCTGACTGAGCTAGGGTTTTGGCGGTAGAATGGTAGTAGTGGCGGCTGCTGCTGCTGCTGCTGCTACTGCTGCTGCTGTCGGGCGAGAGTTGGCGAGGGGACGAGAGGGTGATTCGTTGGTTGGTTGGGTTGGCAGGGAAACAGGAGTGCGCGGGGAAGGGGTGGACGAGAACGAGAGAGAATTCGAGCGCAAGGTACGTACCCGTGGGGTTGAAAGGGGGCGTCAAGCCGCCGACATCGTCGTCGTCATCGTCGTCGTCGTTGTCGTCGTCGTCGTCGTCGTCGTCGTCGTCGTCGTCGTCGTCTTTGTCGTCATCGTCGTCGGGGACCGAAGCCTACAGACAAGGGAGAAACGAGGTGCCAGGAGGGATATAAGGCTTCACTAATTATTTTTTGTCGGTCGCTCGACAGGGGGGTGCGACTGCCGGCAATGACTGAAATTAAATGAATGAGCACCCCGCCTGTGTCACGTGGGAGAGGAGAGGGGGAGAGGAGGATATGGATGATGGGGAGCGGATAGCTTCTGGCGGGATTTCGCTACAAGGGTGGCCTATAGGGGAAAAGGCCGATGTAGGAACGGAATGCGCAGCGGGGCGGTCGCGGACGAGGGAAAGGATTATGAATAGGCTGTTCATTTCTTTCTCAAGTGTGAAATTATTAAGGATGGCGCGCCCACGAGAACCCCGATTCCTTTTTCACCGTCGTGTTATGTATCGCACATTGCGAGTATCGCGCATGGGAATATCTCTTGTTTCGTCGTTATAATCCGTGTACGCGCTTGCAACTGTCACGTTCGTGTTTATCATACATACTGTGCATAAGAAAAAGAAAAAGAAAACACAAACAGCAGCATTTGTTCAAAAAACTTTTTTCTTTCTTATATTTTACAAAAAAATAATTGACTTTTATAATTATTTGATATCGAGAAATAAAAAAATTCATTTCTAATTTATCATTGAAGAACATTTGAAATTAGTAATTCTGTTTTAATGAGGCCACAACATTCAATAAAAAATTGAAAGTAAAAGTATATTTAATAAAATATTGGAAAATTGTAGATAATTCATGGTATACGATATATCTATGTGCAAATGTGATGTTATATATAAACCGTTCTGTATGGAAGGACTAATTTAAATGACAATAAAAAAAATTTTAAATTAATTTAATTTAGAGCGCATTCTAAGAGATTTTATTCCGATATTTTTAGTGTTAACATTTGTACATTTTTGCTAACTTTTTCTTATGAATACCCTTTTATAATGATACCCTTTTCATAAATAAAACGGATAACTGAAAAAAAAAAATGAATGAAGAGACAGAAAATTCATAGAATCGGAGTCGATGTCATAATGTTGCGAGTTGAAAGTAACGAGAGTCTCAAGTGGGAAAACTTCTTCGTGTCCGTGTCAAGAAATGGATATTATAGCAAGGATTAAAGAGGTCGCGCGTGGAAAGCGGGTGGTCGCGGTAAATGTTTTAAAGTGTGAATTCACTTCTTAGAGAAATAGTGACTTTTTTTCTCTCTTCTTTTTGTTCAGCGCAAGATTTAAATAGCGCAACTCTTTGAGTTGACAAAGGATTTGCTTAACAATCTGGTGGTACACACGCGCTCAGATTACACACAAAAATTGAAATTGTATTCCAAAATTGTGAAAAATGTAGAACGCACTCAAAAAAGGCGAGCAATATTTGCGAAATTTATTTTAGTCAAATCGACTGCAAATTGATCAAAGAATGCGCTCGCAATTTTATATATAATACTCTGTTTCAAAATGCAACCCCGGAGTATAACCATTAAATAAATTAAAATTTGCATTTATACTTTGCCAACAGTTCTACCGCCAATCGTGTTTTCCGCAACTGAAAAAATCAGCGATGTTGCAAACTGCGTTAATCTATTCTAAAGCAATTAATTTCGCGCGCACGTGTACCATCGCGCGCAGACTCGTTGTTAAATCTTCGTGGACGCATGTGTGAACCATTCGCAGGTTTGCGAGTGGGAGAGGTAAGTTTCAGGGCTACAGACTACGAGAGACGAAGAGTCGGGGATGCATCTAACAATAAGCTTGGTGCAAATACAACTGCATTAAGCTAACATAAATATACGGAATGAAATGGCAAAGTAGTTACAAGAATCGTTTCATCCTTTTTCTGAGAGTATTTAAACAACAGCCTTAAGCGTCAAGCGTCGCACGTGTATGCGGTTTTAGTTCGGTACAAAGTATTCGTGAAATTGGGGTGAGGGATCGTGGCGGAGGAAATTAAAATCACCCCGTTTATTACTGACGTGTGGCTTTCCGGGCGTTGTTACGAAATCGACTGATATACGCGTATAAGAGAGAGAAAAAGAAACACCCTGTTTGTTGTTATATGGGTACTTAATGACTTTAGAAGGGTGGCCAGCCTCGCGTGTTTTGTAAAAATGAATGCTACCAATTTGACCCGCGCCCCGCGAGGGTCACATGCGGCTTTATATATACATATGTAACGGCATGCTACATTTTTTCAAATATGACTTTTTATGACTACATGGTGTATTGCAATTACATTCTTTTTTAAACGATGAATCACAGGAAATTTAACTTCAAATTGCCTAAAGTAATATGTTAAAAAATTACAAATTGGATAAAAAATCCAAGTACTTGTCAGAAGTTTAATTTCGATAATTATGATTTATTATATTAATTTTTTTAATGTATTCTCGATAATGTATTTCCTTTATAACGAATAAACACATTCATATGAAAGTTAATAATAAAACAATTTTTATAATAATTGTGAATAAAATATATAAATTATGGGTAATTGAATAT
>Ga0157363_1000617_pt1 | contig 27555 bp, 9 predicted proteins | sample AttsexASBM1_FD_111477 | JGI IMG/M metagenome (GOLD analysis project Ga0157363, IMG submission 111477) | Fungus gardens microbial communities from leaf cutter ant in Ribeirão Preto, State of São Paulo, Brazil - Atta sexdens ASBM1 | ecosystem: Host-associated > Fungi > Mycelium > Unclassified ... | reverse complement strand
AAGAAGTAAAAAATTGGATCGATTCGTGGATAGCCTCAAAAGATGAGTTTTTTCGACGCGGGATTCGTACGCTACCCGAAAGATGGGAGAAAGTAGTGGCCAGCGATGGACAATATTTTGAATTATAAATGTATAACCAATTTTTTACAATAAAGCCTCGAATTTCGGAAAAAAACAGCGGAAGCAAAGTTGTACATCTAATAACTAATATTATATCACATTAATCATATTATTATGAATTAATAATATTTAATACATATTCCGAACTATATATACTACTGATATTAAAGTACTACTTGTAAAATGTTCTGAAAGTTGCATATCTTGTTATTAGAGAAAGAATTAATGCGAATATTGTTGCATACAAGCATAGCATAAATATTATGTAGTAACGTTCTACCGTCGTATTGAATATATGTGTGACTAGACCATAAGAGCTCTAAAGCTAGTTGGTCTACTAGCTATACTTTTGTACATATAATATATCTCGATTGATTTGCTGTTATATATGCAAGATAGTATCTATCCGCATTGATAATTCTGAAAATTCTATATAGACACTATGTTAAATGTTTGTTTCGGATAAGTGTTCTTTCAAATGAAAAAATTGTGTGTTTGTTGATTATCACTTTTCGTTACTTACGCTAGTTAGTTGAGTAAAAACGGATCGATATTCTATTATAAGAACAGTTTTTCGCACATTTAACTTTTTATTTCATTTCACACATTTCATTTAATCGTTCACTTTGTACAACATAAGATACTAATAATACGCGTTTTTATTGAATAACTCTTCTATATTATTTGCTAATTGATACAACTAGCGCTTTAATTGATAAAAGTTTTTGTGACTATAAATTTATGTTAAATAGTTATGATGAAGTAGTTATAAAATGGTTAGGAGCTTCATTTTTATAGTTATTATTTTATAAAATTATAATTGTTTTTGAGGACAGTTATATATTCATTCTAAAAAATACCGATGTGGATTTAACATCATGGATTTTAAATTCACACTAATATTGATGTAAAATCACTAGGGTTTATAAATCCATCATGTTAAGGATTCTGATGTAAAATTTAATTAAAAATCGATTTTTTATTGTATATTTCGATTGTATAACATTTCCAGAATATACTGTCAAAATTTCAGAAAGAAATTCAAAGAATAACGATTCTACAGCCAAAAGTTCTTTTTTTATAGCCAAATATTTGAAGAAGTTGAAGGCTTACTTTGTGGTTCAGAAATCGCTAAATAAATCGAAATTAACGATAAATAGTTTATTATTTTATTTTAAAAAATCTGTAAAAAAAACTTTAAACGCGTTTTGCGAAACTTTGTTTTTTGGACGGTTGACACGATTTTGGAAAAACCAACTAATTAAAAAAATTTTGCGGCATTGTATTTGTAAATTGATTAGCTATCATGTAAATCAGAATAAATCGGTTTCATTAAAAATTAAATTTTTATCCAACTTTTTGAGCGAAAAAAAAGCGTTTTTTTGCATCACTTTCTAAAAACATTTGTCAACTTGCGAATTTTCAATATTTTTATCATTCTAGTTTACGCGATAGTTCACGCAAATAAACTTTAAGAAAAAATTTTGTTTTTTTATTTCGAGTTTATTTATTTGGTTCTCGGTATATCGTGTCAACCGTTTTGTTCTCATCTCATTTTTTCAACGCCTATCAATTAATTTCTTGGAATTTTGGAATGAAAATATTGCTGTAAAAATTTTATTCATATATTGACATGTGTATTAATAAATATATAAATATAATATAAAAAATTAGATTTGTACGTCTTATAGTTTTCTTTACGAAACATTAAAAAAAAAGCCTTATTTTTAGTATGATTACATCAGAATGTACCCTTAATATGAATATTAACATAATTAAAATTATATGCACTGCATAGGGTTAGATACACACTGAGTTTTTTTAGAGTATACATAAAACTATAAATATACAAAAGGCATCAAGGCTATAGGAACCTGCGCTAACAATTGACAAAAATATATAAATATAAAAGATATTAGGTCAATAATAAAATTAATAATACAATATCATCTCTTAAAACTAAGAACGAGACGAATAAAACGTTTCGGCTAACTTCTAGTCTTCTTTAGCATTATAAAAATTATCCTGGTCTTGGATGATGAAATAACGTGATCTGCTCACTTCTTCACGCAATTGTCAGGTAGAAAAGAGTTCATCCTAAACCTAATCTATAATAATTAATTTAATGTGTTTAATGTGTGTTTTATTCGGGATGAAACAAAATCGCAACTACTAATCTGAGAAACGCCGACGGATGAGATCATTTGAAATAAAATATATCTACATGAATTATAAAATTCTTCTAACATAACATGATGAGGTTATAAAAAGCGATAGGACCAGAGACTTCAAGTCTCGCAATTACATTTGAACTAACGGTAACAATCTAATATATAATCGATATACAATGTCAAATACATAAACATGTTAAAAATCTAAATACAGTGATATGCTTGATTAAGTAATTCCATGTCTGTGTTCAAATTGATGCCGTTTCTTTGTCATTTAATATTCACCATTTCAGAAATTAAACGCTTATATATAGTTTACCTCTACATTTAAAATTTCAACCTCGTCTTATTTAAAATCATGTCCAAATTGCAATCGGTGATTCGTTACGACAGAGTTAATGGTAGTATTTCTTTTTATGTGATTCTTATGTTCAGAAATTCTGGTCTTTAACTGTCTACCAGTTTGCCCAACATATTAGGTGTAGTAAAAAGAAATCCATTATTTTTGCATGAAATTGAATGGAAAAATAATGGATTTCTTTTTACTACACCTAATAAGTAACGTCACAATTATGAAATTTTATATATTACATCTTTATGAGAATAAGTGGGAAGAGGATCTTTGTGTATCTTTTATAAAATAATGTTTCCTAATCAAAGCTCTGAATATTATTCCAATTCATTTTATGTTCGTAATTCAATCTGTGTTGTGACACTACAGATAAAGAGTCAGGTTTTTTTATATCGGACATATGCTTTTTTATTTTCGTTTTCAGTTTTCTCTTTGTTCCAAAAGCATCAAGACAATCTATTTTATAAATAATCTCATTTCGTTACATTTTATCCAATTTATCTTGTTTTTATAAATCAATCCAGACAATTCATTGGCTTATAAGCTGAATTGAAACCATTTTTTTAAATTTGATATTTTTAAATTTATCTGATATTTATTCTGATATTGATTTAAATATGGAATTATAAAGAATTTTTTTATTTTGATTTTATTGTAATAGAGTTGTTATTACAATTTCTTTCATTCTTATATTGGTTATCCTTTCTTGATAATGTCTTTATTCTACACTTTTAACCTTGTACCGCCAAAAATTGGCGGTACACATTGAAATAAAAATCTCATAAATTACGAGGGACATAAGTACCATCAAATATAAGAGTTAAAATACCTCGAAATCAGGAGATATCTATTGTGAGGAGATTTATGCGGTACAAATATTCTAGATAATTTGGAGGTACATATGAAAAGCATATATGTATCTCATAAACTTAAGGTATCATAAACTTAAGGTGTCTCAATAACTTATTCCAATCCTTTCTTTTCTGTTCCAATCCGTTTTTGTTCTTTCAAAACGATTGATGACGCAGAGAATGAAATATTGTCATAAGTTGTGTTATGTAAGGTAAAACAGAGAAAAACGTATCCATAATCGTACCTAAACGTCCACACAACAATCTTAAGTTTTTTTCTGTCCTATCTTATATCTACGACTTAAAACTTACTGTTTCGTTCTTTGTGCTATCAGCCGTTTTGAAAGAACAAAAGCGGATTCGGAGGGAAAAGAAAGAATTGGGACCTCAAATTTATGTACTATATATATGTACTATATATGCTCTTCATATAAGTTCGGTTGCGAACAGTTATGTCTTCTTGTCTCTTATCAGTCATATCCAAATATTTGTTTCAGAATTAAGATAATTATTTTTTTTATTTTGCTTTGATATTTCTTAAAAAAATTACAGAAAGTTTAGCATACAAATCAAAATTTTCAAACATAATACTATAGTTAATTAAATTATAAATAATCAGTTACATTAATTAGGTATTCATTAAAAGAAATACACATTGGAAATAAATACATTCAGATTGCATTTAATCTGTAAACAAAATATGTACAATTAAAATTTAATTCATTTAATAAAAATAGATATAGACAATTGACATACTCGTTATTAAAAAGAAGTTTTAATAATTAGTAAATTTCGCAATATTTTAACCATATTTTGATAAGAAGTAAATACTTTAATAAGATACAAAGTTTTAAAAATATTTAGAAAATTAACAACTTACACACAAAGTATAAGTTATAATATTTATTTTGACAAAAAACTACTCATAGACAATACTTAAACAAAATGTTATAGATTAATGTTTTCAAGAGAGAGAGAGAGAGAGAGAGAGAGAGAGAGAGAGAGAGAGAGAGAGAGAGATACAACTTAGGTAATATAATATTTATAATATTTATAATATAGGAGATCTAAAAACTGATAAACGGTGTGATAAAAGAATTCAAACAATCTTTGCAAAAAATGAAAGGCAGATGTATCAATGTAAGTTCGTTATGTTTAATGTATCTTTCACCTTTTGCGACATAAAATTTTTTCCAAAGTTGTCTTGTGGAAAAGTTATTTTTTGCAAGATTGAAGACTGAAAGAATCGGGGCAAATGTTGCAGGGTAAATCAAATCCTTGATGTAATATATCATAAGGCATAATAAGTTTGCTTTTGTCATGGAGCAATCATTGTCAAGAGTGTTCATTATCAGACGGACAAATTATTTTTTTAATTTGCTTTTCTGAAAAGAAAAGTACTTTTGGTCCTGGTGTCTTCTGAGACAACTCCTTATCTAAAAAAAACAAAAAAAAACAGTTTATCATAAAGAAATTATATTTCACATGTATACATACAGATGATATTAAAATACAATAGTACAAACAATTAGAAAAAATTAATGTATCTCATATAACTATATAGATTTAGCAAAATTGTTTGTAAAAGCATTTCAAAATGTTACAAAGGACCAATACAAGATTAATTATATCATCAATATATTAAAATATAAAAATAAATATGTAGGTATCCATATTTTATAAAGGGAATTTTAATTTTCTCATAAGTTCAAATTTAACATCTTACAGAATAGATAAAATTGTAAATATAATGAGCTCCTTTACTTCTCAATTCATCTTTTAAATCTTTCACTGTTTTCTTTTCGTTGCGTTCGATTTGAAAATATTTGCTAATGCACGTGTCTACTATATCTTCAAGATCGGAAATTTTTTTACTTTTAATTTTTTACTTTTTATTTCTAATTGTAATTGCTAAGTTGGAAGACAACAGTATTATTTCAAAATAAAATTTTTTAATAAAGGAAACACAGAACTTTGTAAAGTAAACGATGTGAAAATAACAAATAAAAATAAAATACAATAACAAAATGTTAATTATTATTATGTAATTGAAGTGATTATTACTGTATTCACTCCTTCTTGAACTAAAAAATATGATGGAAGCTGAGAATATATCAAACATTTCATTGCAATCTTTTGAAGGAGGACACGAAGTTTCGAATACAAATTAGTACGGTCAACAATTTGAAGAAACGTATTCGACAGAAGCTGAAATAAGCTAAATTTAACAGGACTGCATAATTTAGAGGATGTCATCAGTTGAGTAGATGCTGAAAAAATGATGAAAAAAATTTTACACATAAAATTCACACAAGTATAATGGTTATTATGCTTTTCTTAAATTCTGTTTTTAAAAATCGCATGAAAAAATCCACATCAATAGTAAATTTTAACATCATTTTTATATAATTTTTATTATATTAGTGTAAACTCTACAGAGTATAATTGTTGAGTTTAACTTCCTCACTTCCGATATTGATAAAATTAGGATCATTCGATTTTTGCATGAAATAAATGAATATGGCAAAAAAGTGTCACTCTGCCCCGCGAATTGAGATATTAATTGTTGACAGATAATCAGGTTAGAAAATTTGTCATATCGATGGCATAAAGGATTACAAATTCTCTGTTTTATTAACACAATTTAATCAACACAATAATTATAGTTTACAACATCAGATGTAAGGAGGCTAAACTCAACAATTACTCTCTACAATAATATGAAAAAGTCCTATTATTGCGATTATTATATGAACTTTAACACAGCGAAAGATGTTATATCAAGAAAAAATGTATATATAAAGATATATAATATGTTTAATCGTATAAATAGAAATTACGTATTAAGAATTCTTAAATTCGTACTAACTGAAACAGAAAATTACAATATTACAAAAATGTTCTTATTAAAGAATATATGTACCTGCACTTAGACTTGTTTCCTTGGTCATGTCGAGTATCGAATTTTGTTGACGGATCACCACAATATGATTCCATATCAAATTTGCGAACATATTCAGTGCATTCGCGGCATGAACCACGTGATACTCTTCGAATATCAACATTTGTAATCTTATTCATGTTAGGCATCGTGAAGAAATATGTATATATTTTAATATAGCTTATTAGCGCGTGTCCAATCTGGTCCGATCCGTTGTCCAATACGCAATGGTACGTTAGCACAGGTTACGCCCTGTTGCACGATTGCTATTTGTTAACAAAATAATCGAATGCTGGCGGTACATTTATAACGTCGAGGCGTATAGGAGATATATGCACGAAAAGCTTTGTACCTCCAAAAGAAAACTCGCGAGTTCTATAAGAGCGATATCTCTAATCGAATTGTTATTTCATTATTTTTGTACTTCCAACGAATTTAGCGGGAAAAATACCTCCTATTAGACAAAAATACCTCCTATATGTGATAACTCCTTGTAATTCGAAATGTCATTTTCCGAAATTTGTATCTCGAATTTAGAGGTACTACACGATACAAGGTTAAGAATGTATTATTTATTATAGTTGAAAAAAAATTAAATTAAGATAACAGTTCCTAGGTAAAACATTAATCATGAGTTCGATGTTCTTAACATGAGTCTGGATGTAAAAGAAACAGGATTCTGTCCAATTGCCCGATTATCTCTTTTGTATTCTAAATGTGTTCTTATTATTATTTGAATTATATACAAACAGAATAAAATATTATCTCGCTACTAAGAACTTGCCTTTAAGACCATATTTAAATAAATTGTATGTAATATTGCTGGTGTCATATTTTTAATAAATTCCATGAATTTAAACAATGAAGAATAAAAATGGGATCAGAATATTCTAAAAGCAGTAAATAATATAATCATTTTAATATTAAAACCAAAGTAGCAATTAAATTTGTAATATTCCTTAGTTTCATACGTGACGCATACGAGTAAAATACATTAAAGCAATTAATTGCTGAGCTAATTTTGTTCTTAAAATGTTTCTAGAATTAATTGTTCTAAAAATATGTCGATTCCAAATTTATTGCTCATCATTTAAGTTAAAAAATTTCACCAGAAATGTAGCAATGCTAGCGCATGTGATGACCGATGTTGATATAAATATAATTATTCAAAATTCTCGATGTTTCTTTGCAGTTATTTTAAAGCAAAAAAGTAGCAAAAAATTTTGGTATATATATTTTTTTGTTTATAGTATATTCTGTGTTTTATGGAAGGGGCTAACGTAACGTCAAGTTAACACTTCCATTTGAAATTAATTTCCTGCGAATGGAAAAGAGCAAAAAATTCAGGCAATTTTTCTTTGTGTTTTGTCAAACTTGCTAAATTAGAGCAATAAATTAGCAATAAATTAGCACTTAATTATAGTATACGGGCGAATTTTTAATGGTGAAGGTTCTATCTTCAGACTAATTATTGCACATTGTAAATGTAAAGGACTGTCAGAAGATATCAATAAAGTTGAAATTTTCACAAAATTTGTGCTTTTAATAGAATCGATGATGTGCAATATGCTTACATCAGGCTATTTCGAATGCTTTTCTTTGTAGATAGATCGCGTGCTTATTTTCACCTATTTTTAAATAGATCGTGTATAAATCACATTTTGGAAAGAACATGTTGCGAGTCTTAAGGCTAACGATACGGCTTAATTGAAATGGCTTCATTTTTTGTCAGACAAATAAAACTGTCTCGGCGATAATGTATCATCTTTGTTGTGCTTAATGCATCTTTCCTGACATAATACCCGAAACACGTATACACTCGATCGTATGTGACCGAGAAACCTTTGGCATCGTCGAGGTTTCCTTTATCATGTGACTTTCAATTATTCTATCTCTACCGAATTATTCATAAATATCATCTAGTTGAATAATATAACTGTGTGTTGTGGACATTTCAGAGGAACTTAATAAATATCGACTCGCAAAAGAGCGACACAGGATGATGAATGTCACGTACGCGCAATATCTAATTCCCAATTACTGAAATTATGCTATCATCTCACACATATACGAAAGAATGAGTTTACTAAAATATCTAAAAATTTAAGTAGATCTGAAATTATTTTATTGAATCAAAGTAATTATGTAAGAAACTTGAACATAATGAGCAATGCTGCAAAATATTTGATAATTATTTAGTATAGGGAACTATCCTCTAATGACCTTGACATGTGTTGCCCCCCGAGTGATCTTTAATAATAAATTTTATCGCTCATTGTTCGTTAAAAAGTTGTTATCAAAAAAAGTTCATCAAAAAAATGTAGTTTTAAAGTAAAGAATTTATGTAAAGCAGACATTCCTAAAAAAAAAACCAAATATATCATCACACATATCAGTTGACTGAACTAACTTTTGCAAAGAGTCATTCATGTAATTTAATAACTTGATAAAACTACATAAATGGAGAACAATGTCAATTATTTTTAAAGCAGGAAATTTGTATTTTTGAAGTAATATATTAATAGTTTTGAAACAGAAAACTTGCATACTTATTTAAAAATTCTATAACATTTTTTATTCTTTAACAACTTCTTTAACAAATATTCAATTATAACAATCTGGCTTCTCAGCTCATGAATCAATGGTTAACAAACAGCCAAAGTCAAATTGACGGAAAAGGAATTATTGTCGAAATCGATAAGGCAAAATTTGGACATCGACAATATCATTGCGAACGACTCGTTAAAGGATAGCTTTTCGGCGGAATAACACGCAACATAAAGAAAATGTTTGTCGTATCAATTGAATCCCGTGATGCACAAATATTACCGTTCATCCGGAAATACATCGCTCTTGGATCAATAATTCATTGATCACCGATTGTTGGAAAGCATATGGCCAAATCGCACAACATTTTGTTGATCCAGACACAGGCGTGTCAAACTCAAAATATCAAATGTCTGCGGAAAAATATTTGCGGAATTATACCTCTATCTATATTATCGTAAACAATCACACATTTCGTCCATTACCTTGCAAAATTCATGTTAAAAAAAAAGCATTTGATACACATGAACAATTAGATGATTTTTTTAAATGGCTAAAGATTTCACATATAAGCGTAGAAATTTGGTACAAATTCTCTGCTCTAAAGATACAAAAATTATACAAGAAAATATTTTGTTAAAGCAGGAAATTTGTTTCATCAGAGCGCAGTCGTGTTCAAAAGTTAGGTTTTATTGATAAATTTTTTTTGTTAATAACTTTTTAAGGAACAACGAATGACGGCTAAAAAAGTGTCAAAATCACTCGAAGTCATGACCTTGACAACATATATCAAGATCAAGATCATTGGAGAATAGTTCCCTATAGTAAATAATTAATAAAAATTTTACATTCTCAATTTAAACGTTTTATATAATTATTTTTACAGTCCAACCAAATTTATTTCTAGATCTCTATCTAACTAAATTTTTAGATGTTTCAATAAACCATTTTTTTCGTGTGTGTGTGTGTGTGTGCGTGCGTGTGGAAAAAGAATGACATACGATAAATTGCAAAGATGCTGATTAAATTAATCGATCGTTTTTTTTTTTTTTTTTTAAATTGGGATATGGAGTTTCTTTTTTCGCTCTTTTTCTTAATTTTTAATAATCCTTAACGAGATTGAATTCTTGTGTCCGTTACATAGCTTTAGCGGGTTGCAATATTCTTTAAATCTTGGTGCATTGTAGCACCATTGTGAGATTAAAGGATATAAGATTTAAAATATTGATGTATACTGTTTTAATATTGATATGCCATAATATTTAGAACAATGCTGAACAAAATGTCGCAGATTGGCATTTCTAAAATGTTAATTGTGTCATGCTAGGAACGATATTTCAGTATTTTTAATGATCTAAATAGCTTTGATTCTATTATATCCGAGATGTGTATCAGTAACTTTATTTCTTATAATCAATTAGCTTAATATTTTTGAATGTTCCATTCATAGTTAATGAAATAATACATTTATTTTTTTTTTGCAATAATATTTTCTTACGTGGAAAACATGCTACATCTGATTCAGAGAATTATGAATTTATAATTATATAACTCTTCATATGTTTTATAAGGTTTATCAAATTTCTTAAAATTATCTTATACCGCTTATAATCGGATAATATTTAATTTTACGTCAATCAGATTTTGAGATAATTCTTCGTCAAAGATATCAATATTTCTTGGTACTATCGGTTCCTATGATAAAAGATGAAAGATATAATCTTGCAGCAAAAAAGAGATGAAATTTTAATTTGTTTTCATGTAGTTTAAATCTATTCAAAATATCGTCATACTGAATGCGAATCATATATGGTATATTAATTGAGGATTTGTCTTATTTTTTGTATTTTAAATGGGTAATTGCCTCCTATTTTTCAATCGTGTATACACTATAGGATAACTGATTATTTAATATATTAATTGTAGTGCACTGAGAAAAAGAGAAAAGTTTTACATTTATATAGTACTATAATTATAATTATTACTACTGTGTTATTAATAGTAATTTTCAATTTCAATTTCAATTTATTTATTGTGCAATATAAGGGATTACGTTTTGTGTGGTATTAGATACACAAATGGTGAGGCAAACTGCTGCTACAACATAATAACATTTAAATAATTCTGACTGCTAAAGCATAAGATAAAAAATATAATTGATATCATTCAGTTAAATTGTGTAAATGATAAGAGTTCAGTAGGCATAGCCATTACAGAGAATGATGTTACAATCGCTTTAATTAATAATAATGACTGGAAATTCGCAAACAAAGTTTTGATAGAAATTGAATTATTGATTGTTCGCCGATATGAATTTGGCAGAGGCAGGACGGGATAGGAAAAGAAAGAAAGGAGACAGAAGAACGAATGGAACGGTAATGTGTTAAAATTATATTTATAATTATATTATATATTTATAATTATAAACAAAATTAGTACCGAAAATGACTTAAATTATAATTAATTAAATTTAATTGCAACTATTTTTTAATAGAATTATTACTGCATACATATAACATTATAGCAGTAATAACTATTAATTATAGTATTTCACATAATTATTAATCACAAATACCAAAAACTTCTTTCAGCATATTAAATAAATAGCCTTTAATCGTTTCATTAATAGATTTTTTGATAATTGTTCTGTTGCGAAATCACATCGGTTTCTTTTTTTCCGTTCGTGTCATAAAGGCCGATGTGACGACGCGCGGTGCTGCGGCTCCGTTACGGCCTTGTTCGGTCGCCTTCTCAATCGCCCCGCGACGCGTTCGCGTCAGTCGCGTCAGTCGAACAGGGCGCGCGCCTCCGAACGGTTTGTCTAGGTATATCGCGTGCACAGCGAAGAACGAGTCACTCTGCCATTCTTGACACGAGCCGTCGTGACATGCGATCACACTCGCCGCGCCTAACGTACGTGACCGGATGCGAGAAGCAGTGACGAACGATAAGAAGTGCCTCTCTTGTCCGCGAGAATCGCTACCAATTTTGATCGAGATTTTTGTAGTAAATTCATTGATGAAACGAACGAACAAACGAACGAATGATCGAATCGAACGTGGAGATTCGCGAAACGTTTAATAAATCCTGTTGGGACTCATGTTGCAAATATCGAGAAACATGCTGTTGCATTGCTGCCGAGGATTTATATTTGGGTCGATAGAGGAGAAACGAGAAGAATTCTGATTGACCGCAGATCTCTCGATTGACCGGCTCTCAAAGCTTGAGGAGCTTTTCTAATCGAGCGATCGCGACGTGCAAGGACGTAAACTTTTTCGAGTGGCGTGATATCAGTCAACCTTTTACAACTAATAATAATTGTGTAGTTTTCCTCGTCTCGTTCCTTTCATCGTATGGAAAAACGAACTCGACAACGATGATCTCTCTCTTCTCATAATGTGAAACGCAGTTCCTCATATTCGAGCATCTCATCCTTCTCATCGTTGATCATTCGATTGAAGATCTTTCTACAAGATCTTTTGACTCTGCCGGAAAGTTCAATCAATTGAGCGCATGTCGGATCCGTCAAGAACACACGCGGAATATCGATAAATATGTATGTTGAGAAGAAAATGATATGAGCCGAAGACAAGTCGGCAGAACGGCTGTCGAAGACGTTAAATCGCGAGCGAAAAATTTTAACAGGGGAATCCCATCATGCTGTCGTGATGACGTAGACAAGAGCAGTGATCGGAGAAAGTCATAGATTGAGATTCGGTTTGCATCGTGTCCGTGCACTGTCTACCGTGTGGGTAGATGTGTGAAGAGAAAAGCGCGAAGAGTCAATTTCTTCCGACGATCTCGAAGAGCGAACACGCTAAATGAAAGTCTTACTATGCTAAGATATGACGACGAAGAACCTGCAAGGTGAGCGTTTGTGATCTCGCTTATCGCTTTTCGTAAAAAACACCTGACATGGGGAAAAATGTTGTGAAATGATTTGCATTATGTTTATTATTGCGATGCATAATATCCATCAGTTCTACTATTCTTTTTATTTCAGTACGTGGAATTTTTATAAACTATTTAATTTTAATTGATATTAATTATTAATTGATATTAATTGATATTAAGAATAGATATGGAATAATAGATATATTTGATGTGCTCTACTTTAAATAATTATAACAATTTTTTAAATAATTATAGCAATTTTCTTCATTTACGAGCTAAATTGTAGAATAATATAACAAAAATAACAAAATTGTATTTCTCTAATTTTAGATTATAGAAACTACATTTCTGTAATGTTTTAAAAAGATTTTGACTTTTTATGTGAGTAGGTAATCCTGTTCGTCTGTTCGCGCGGATCTATTTGATCCAAAGTAATTAATTTTCTTCATAATATATATATATATATATATATATATATATACGTATTATTTAATGTTTTTCTTTGATATTTAATCTGTTAATGTAAGATATTTTTTTTGAAATTTTTTAATTTTATAGATCTTTTTAAATATTTTTTTTGTACGAATATGTCATTTTGATTTTTTGAAATTAATTAGTGTCTTTTAATTAACATCTGTCTTTAAATTGAATTAATTAAATGAGTCTTTACAGACTTAGTGTTCGTAATTGTATTTTGGCGTCTGAAATTAAAATATTTAATTTAAAAAGTTTTAAAAAGAATTGTATTGCTCTGAATTATGTGGGAAGATCATTTCAGTTTTCAACGAAGAATATTTTATTCTATTTATTAAACGCATCTGTTACCAAATATTCTATGCCTTAGAAATATTCTCCATTAATATTGGGTTAGAAAAGAAGTCTTTATAAGTTGGTAAAAAGATCTTTCCCTATCAATATCTTCATTAAAAATGATCAAAATTTAAATTTAAAAGTGTTTTAAAGCTTGAACTCTCTATTTTGGAATGGTTGCCATATTTTTTGAATTTATGTGAGTTTTGTAATTTATGTATAGAAAACTACGAGTTGAAAAAAAATGAAAAATTTTTTTTTCACTTTGTACGTCTGTAGTGTGTCCAAAAAAAAATTTGAGCAAATTTTTGATTATCGTCAAAAATAAGCTTGAAGCTTTCCCTACAAAATCGTTTTTTAAAAATGTTCCTACAATTTTTTGTTCCTGAGTTGCTCGCGGATTAAGTAAAACAGAACATTCTAACTTTATTGCTCATAACTCTGTTAAAAATCATTGTGTCGCAATTAAGAATACAGATTCTTAAAGCTGAAACGTTGCACTATCAAGTGTGTAAGTATCAATTTTTTAAAAATAGAATATATAGGTTTGCTAAAAAAGTTTTTTTAATAATGTTACTAACTTGTTACTAACTTGTAAAGAGACTTTTCCCCAATACTTTCCTTAAATTCGTACAATATTTTGTAAAAATGAGTTCGCACAAAATAAAAATTTGCTCGTATTTTATAAAATGAGTTTATATAATAGAGCCAAATTTTTCTCATAAATTAAACGACTTATTTTTGTAACCGAGAACGACAAGTTGCTCGATGTTACTCGTGACCACGATCAATGAAAATGATGTTACAATATTGTTTTTTCACGCGTTACATTACCCTTTCTTGGATGCTATATGTCTGCTTCTTATGGAAAGTTAGATATACATACAAGAAGTATAAATTTGCATAAGGATCGCAAGCGAAGACCGTGTTGTATAAAGCGGATATATGTCTATAATGGAATTTTAAACTTTAAGTCTTAAATCATAAGAAATTTAATGGTTGACTAATCACAGTCGATTATTCTCATTCGATTGTAAATTCGATTGGTGAATTTTTTGTAGTTCAAGGCTTAATGTTTAAATTTTATTCTTCATAATCTCATTGTACACGCCGCTTTAGATTAACTGTTTTAATTCGCCTATATAAAATTCTTTTTTAATTATTACATTGAATAGATGCATGAAAAGAGTGATTTTGCTAAAATATCTAAAATTTTGTTGAATTCAGATCTGAAAATAATAATTTTGTTGGACCAAAATCAAAATAAAATTATATTAGAAACTCAAAAATTATGAGTAATAATCCTGCAAAAAATTTTGATATTCTATCAACCAGTTTGAGTTTTCAACAAAATTATTTTCAGATCTGTCATCCAGCAAAATTTTAGATTTTTTAACAAAATCATTCTTTTCGTATAGAACTTTATATTCTTACTATCATACTCCATCTTTTATCCGGAAGATACGTATGTCGCTATGTAATACTGATCCTAGTCTTGACTGATTACACATTACATAATTGATTATGTGTTATACAATTACTATTACTTTTCTATTGTCATTTCGCTAATTATTATGGGTGTTTGAATAAGTTTCCGCCGTTTTCTAAGAGACGTCGTCACGAATATTACATGCATAGAATTCCAGTGGCAACTATTATACTTGAGAGTATTATATATAAGATTTCATATGTATTTAGTATACATGATATTTGATGGACATATAAACGACATTTTTGTCATTGCATCGAAAATGTCGACTTTTTTGCCAACAAAACAGCATTTGCAGGAAATTTTACTGCATTGTTTATTGTTAAGAAAAATAAGCTGAAAGTTATCATTTGCTTGGAGATGTATGGGGAGTATGCTCCATCCGAAAGAGTTGGATTTCAACGCTTTAAAAGTGATGATTTCGATAAAAAATAAAGAACGTGAATTTACACCGAAAAATTAAAAAATGAATAAGTTAAAGCATTATTTGAAGATGTCCGCTGAAAGAATTGTTAGAGGCATTAAATGTTGATTAATCAACTTGATAGCAAATATTTAAAAGCAAAATTTCACAAAAAAAACGGCGGAAATTTATTCAAACACCCAATTAAATTATTTACGTAAGAATTAAAAAAATAATGTTTTAATGAATTAAAAAAGTAATATTTTCACTGAAAAAAAATGAAATTATTTTACATTTCGAAAATGTATTCACTTTTTGTCAATTTTAGATATCAAAATTTTAATCTGTAAAATTTTGATCTCTTTTGTAAAGCTTGTGTGATTAGAAAGCTTGGATATATTTAGGGAATAACAATTGATCTGCGGAAAAGTTAACAGCGATTTTGGCCGAATGCCAGTCGTGATCTCACCAATGTGCGTGCATTGGATCATTTACCTTTTCAATAAGCTCGAATATGAGAAGAATAATCGATATGATTTATGATTAATCAATTTCTTAAGACTTAAAACTTAAAGCTTAAGTTATATACGCCTTAAAATCTCATATAGGCAACACTTTATTTGCGTAATGTGTTTTCATTTCAGAAAAAGAAAGGAACATTGTATAATTTTTTCCACACGCTCTATTTATATTTTTAGCATCTTTCACATACGAAATGATGATTTTATTAAAAACTTGGCTGTAAACATGAACTTTAGTTTCGTTCAAAAACAAAAATTTCTGTTTAAATTTTTTTAAGTTGTAATTTTTCTGCAATAAAATATATTTTAAGAGATTTTGTACAAGTTATTTGATATTCGATGAGTTACATAAACCATACGTACTACGTACTACGAAATGAGTATGCTAGCAAACGATAACATTGAAATTACATACAAAAGAATAGTTATGTTTTACATATAAAAAAAAACAATTTTCTCAATTTGAATGCCTGACATGTTTCTTCGTCATTTGTCGCAGAAAGTATGATTTACTATCGATTCTACAACTACTTCAGCAACTTTTAAATCCCGACTCAGATTTCAGACTGCACACACCCAACTTTGTTCGTCTTACGAACGTGCTGATTGCATGTTCCGGCATTCGACGTGACGAAGTCGACAGCTATTTTTTCTAAATTTATGGTCAGAATAGGCTATATAATAATTTGAAAACGAACATCTACTTTAGCTTTAGCGCAGTTGCAATACACGTCGATGAATTTGACAACTCGAACGTCTTTATAATCTGATATCTTGCTGTTCTCGTATTTTCGCAACTATGAACTATTCTTAGTCAATAGTTGTACAATTGATGGTCTAATCTTAAACCAGCTCCAGACGACATGGTCAATACTAGCCAGTGTGACATTTTGACCGTATTATGTTATGCGTATAAACATGGTCAATTAGAATCACACATTGCTAATGTTGAGGTTGGATGGCACTCGCTGAAGATTTTTTTAAATACATAAAAGGAGATCAGTATTGACCTACTTAAGTCAAATGCGCACAGTTTGACAATTATGTAAGTTGCAACGAATCATTTTTTTAACTAAAAAATTTACCACTTTAGCTTAATTTAACCCCTTCATTAACCCACAGAAACGGCATCTGCTTTTCGATTGATTTTTTGATGTAAATTGTCTCTAGAAAAACAAACTAACAAGTAATATATTGGGAAAAAAAGCAAAAAATTTTTTACAACTTCAATCATATATCATCAATTTTATTTGCGTTTCCTTCATGTTTACCTAATAAATGACGAATTAATGACGGTTTCAAGCGGTGACAAATGAAGACCATTTTTGTGTCATCATCTTCCGGACTATTAGCTATTGGCCGACTTTAATATTGCTATTGCAATTGTTATTTATGAATAATTATTTATGAAAGTTTCCAACGGCATGATTTTGCAGAAAAAAAACATTAAAAAAATATTTTTATTAATTTGTACGAAAAAAATTAAAATAAGATTCTTATTGAAAAAAAATTAAATTTTTTAGAATTGTATAAAAAAATAAATGGAAAGAGTAGATATTATTGTTGACGCAATATTTGATATTTAAAATCAAAGTATTGAATTCAACTGAACATAGTTTCAAGTTTTAACGAGTAATCGAAATTAGACACATTTTATTTATTTTAATAAGATTGTATTAGGCTATATAAAGTTGGAATCAGATTATGTATTGAAGATTGAGATTGAAGATTGAAATTCGATTAATGAGGACAAAGAAATTTTAGCTCCCATTATTTTGATTGGTCAAATTTCAATCTTTCAATCTTCATTCTTAATCTTCAATACATAGTCTGATTCTAAATATAGCTTATTATTATTAAAATAAATTGATGACTAAATTTCACATAAAAATTTATATACAATGATTTATAATTGATATTATGTAATAAAAATATTTGCGTGCGTGCGTGCGTGTATATAAATTCGGATTTAATGCAAACTGATAAAAATAGAAAATGTCCGTGTAACTATATACTAGTCGTATTAAAGTAATATATATATGTTTCGATATTTAGGTAAGGAAGTATGAAATATTTGCATGACAATTATAATAGGTAATTACCATGATAAAATAACAAAGCGGATTGCGCACATACATACCATAATCTGATGGATCAGAATAAACAGGTGGCGCGAACAAACAGGTGGTACATGCACTTCTGCATGAGACTCTCGAGTTTAGAAGTTTAGAGTTTAGAGTTAGAGAACAATAATAGGCGGTAATTTATTACGAATCATCTTATCATACATTCATATCGCATTTCTTAACATAACTAATGTGAAAATAAAATTTGAATTAATTTGTTTTTATTTCGGCGCGGATCACATAGTTTATATTTTCTAAGATTTCTCTCGTGAATACATCTTATAAAGACTGATGTTTTTTAATAATTAAAATGTAATTTAATTGGTAAAAGATTGATAATGAACAATATTATTTTAATTAAAAATATTTATATACATATTTTAATTTAACAGAAAAGCTGCATAGGAAAACCTATGTATTTGTAATTAAAAGTTGCTGGTGTCGATGCCAAAATCTTGAAATGAAATTACTAATAGAATATATTTTCAATTCAATTCTCTCGCAAATGTAATTATTGAATATATGTATATAAAATTTTCTGCGTATTCTCTCTTTTTCAGTCGCATGCTATAAATTCTTACTGGAAGTGATGAATGCAAAACTTGTTCTTTATCAGTTATTCATGGAATATGTGATCAAGATATAAGAACATTACGTGCCACATGTTTCAGCATAATTATTTCAAACTTATATTTAAATTTGATTAATCACTGAGAGAAAAGATTTTGTTAATTTAACAAGCTATCTGTAACAAATTTGATTTGTAAATATAGTGACAACAAATATATCAGTACTGAAAACGAATTTGTTACTTTTGATTGGTTGTCCAAGCTAATTCTTCCATCATGGAGACTGATATTAGTCTGCTACTTCAACCAATTATTAGTAATAGAAGCAATTACATATTTGCTGGGTAGATTTTTGTTTGCTAGCAATACTAATTATTAGCAAAAGATACAAACAACAATTTAACAAATCGATTGTTCTATTAACAATTGTACATTCGTTTCATTTCACAATATTATGCTAATTAATTAATTAATTATTAATTAAAGGAGTTTTATACATGGCATTTTCACTAATAACCCGAAATTTTGCATGATTGCAAAATGGACTTTTTTTATTAATCTTAATCAGTTTTACACTTTCACAACTTTAATAATGTATTGTACACTCTGTACATAATATACACCTTCATCCTCCAGTTCTTTTAATCTTTTCTTTCCTGCTCTTGTTCCTTTCTTCCAGTAGAGATAAGATTTAATTTAGCAAGCTGTCTTCTTTTATTATACATTTGTTATATAATTTACCTTTTTCTATGTTGCAATTTCTATTATTGGGATCAATGTCAATATACGTTTCCTAAAGAAAAAATGAATTAATAATTAAATGAAAAGTTTAGGAAAACGAACAAGCTTTTCTGTTGTATGATTTAAATAAGAAGTAAACGGTTTACAATGCAGAAGCATCTTTGCTTCCGTAAGAAAAAGTTCAATTATTTTATTAGAAATAAAATTAAGTCTTTCAGGCGACAGGCTACAAAACAATAAAATTTAGAATTATTACACTGAAAAGAATTACTTAAACAGTAGCATGTATATGCATATAAAAAAACTTTCTAAATAAAAAAAGAAACAGAATTGTGTGAAAAATAAGGAAGACTAGAACTGGAAGAAACTTCCAATGAACGTATAAATGAGAATAAGTTTCATTTTAAAATTACATTACAAACATTTGTATACATTTCAAATATTTACAATACAATGTACCATTTGTCTAAATCATCTTTTAATTCATATCCTATGATAATTTCCGCAAGATAATTTCTAGTTATAAAATTAAGCTTTCGTTATTTTTGTATTCCTGGAGTACAATTAATCCCTTGTCATATTTCTTAAGAATTTCTTCCAAATCCTATAATGATAAAATATAAAGTTCCATTTTAATATAGAAAGAAATTATGTGTTACACTTCAAATATTTAATTTAAAAAAATTAGCTTATAATAATTTAAGTTACGTAATTTTTGAAATATTAACTTCTACTTACGTAATATTCAAGAATTATTTTTTCTTTTCGCAAATTAGAAACATTTTGTAGATTTGTTTCTTTGCTAGTTGAAATCTCGTTTTTTTCTTTATTTGCATTATTATTTAATTTTAACAAATTTCTAATATCAATATCTGTGTCTGTAAAAAAAATTGTTTTTATTATTAATGTAAGAATGTACTTTAATAAATGAATTTTTATTTAATACAGTAATAAAAATACTAAAAAATTACCAGCAATTTCGTACATTATGTCACTGGGCTTCTCAGTTGCAATATTAACATTAAAATCTAACTAATATAAAAACATTAAAACTACAAAATCATATTTTAAATATTTTAAATATAATTATATTCAAATATAATTTTAAATATTTGTCGCATTTAACACAACTTTATTTGATTTTGCACGAACAAACATTAATTAAAAAAATTTTTTTTTAATATATAAATATTTACAATCTCCTCTTTTTTCTGTGTTAAATTTTACATTAAAAAGTTGTCTTTCTCCAATAAAAGGAATCAATAATTGTATAGTATCACTATCTAAATACTTCTTCTGTTATTTTCTGATCTATAACAAAAAAAATAAAAAATAAAAAATATATTAATGACTCAATGAAGAGCATAAAACTTACCAGATTCATATACATTATATTATAATATATAAACTTTTTGTATTGTCTCTGCCAAAACAATCTTTAACAGAATAATTTTTTCTTTACATTTTCAAAATAAATCGAAATGGATATGCGGATGCGAAGATCACATCACCACTCGTTCGAGTTCGTTTTATTTATTTCAGATGTCTCGCTATTCACTAATGATTCGCGAAGCGTGTGAAATAAAAAAACTTGAATAAATAGTAGTGATCTTCGCACCTGCACATTCATCTTGATTTATTCGAAAGTGTAAAAAAAAATCAGCAGAGATCACAATTGCAATATAACTATGCAATATGTACAACGATAAAATATGAAGGAATGTGCCAAACGAATATATGCCACACTAAGTCATGTACTATACTAGTACAAGAAATTGTGCGACAACAAACCCGATGTCGTGATGTCATGATACGATGTATACATGCATAAGTACAACAAATACATATAATTTTTCCAAAAAAATTGCGTTAAAATATGAAACAGCAACCAAAACCAACTTGTTTGTATGTAACCAATCCGTGGTGCTTTCCAGCAAGAGACACAAATGACAACACAGTGAATCATTGCATCATCCCCAATGAGAAATGAAAATTAAATCGAGATCGAATCGACATCGATTTCCCATTATCATTGGGTCCTTATTGTTTGCCGCTGTTAAATAAAAATGAAATGATCACTGTCTTATACTGTATCTGCAAGAAAGCATCACCTATATTCGTTGTCATCTTTTCATGGACATTGATTCTACAATAATGTATGATTTCTTGATACATAATTCTACTAATATTCGAGAACCGAAGAACAAAAGAGATGGATCACGATCGAAAGAATATCTAATCGCGTTCAAATAATAAATTATTTATTTACTTATCTTTAAATGCTTGTATTACCGTTGTGCTCGTATCCCTTCAAACGTTCGGATACATTATTTGTCTCTGTGGCACTCATAGTTCCTTCAATTTCACTTGGAATATGTGCTTCAAGCGCGCGCACATACATGTTCGTCGCGGCAATCGTTGCGTTCAGCAAACTCAACTATCGCGGAACGAATCCATGAGCGCTCTTTGCTATTGATGTATTCTTCTAGATCATCCAATAACAGCGAGCTCTTATGAAACGCGACCAATGGCGTCATTTGTAAACATACTGCTTTCGTATTTAGAATACTTCATTCGTTATTATTGACATTATAAGTTGCTGTACCAGCAATATATTTCGTACTTACAACGAATATACTAGAACAAATATGATTTATATCATACACAGAGTATATTGTTTGTTACATTGACGAATAATAAGAAATGATTCGCAATAGTAACTGATCGATCGATTTTCCTACCAAATCATCATCACATAACAAATCATTTTTTGTTAAAATAATAAAATCTTTTCTCTCAGTAATTATTTTATATATTCATGATTATATCACGTTCGAAAATCTACACTTTTATCTTGCAGTATCTTCTCTCTTCGCCTACGTTATAAACTTAAGAAATTATTCATTGAAACAAAATTCGTACACGAAAGGATGCGATGATTAGGACGTTAACATGTTGATTTTGTTATCTCGATTGCTTTATGATCAGAGCTATATCTAGCTTGCACATTATGATATGCGCTGTCGGGAGGTATACATACTTATATAATACATACGTATCTTATTGTCATGTATTTACGATACATTTTGAGGTATCGATGCACGAATTATCGATGTTTCATTGGATATAAATGTTTATGACCTCAACAAATCCAGAGAACGCAATTCACATCAGAGAACGCAATTTGATTTTTATGATGATAATGATTCTTGTGAAAGAATCTACATGTGTTTTATCGCAATATATACACTTACGTATAAATGTTACGTATAAATGTTAATTACATATAAACTTTTAAAGAGAAATTTAAATAATTTTAAATTAATTTGTTCAAAAAAATATCTTGACGAGGATGTCGAGATTTGATGTTGTTATGTGAAAAGAATCACGCGTATATTTTTTTATATTTTGTATTTTTTAAATGGAGTAATATAGACGTTATCTTCTAGTTTCAAGATAGCTTTTTTTGTCATCAGCATACGCACTATTTATACGCTTTTAGCAAAGAGATATTTGCATTAGCTATAAAACTTAAATGTCTATTAGTAATTGTAATAAATGATCTACTATGATTATATTATATTAATATGTTGATTTGACTTTTAACTGACTTACATAAGTTGATAAATATTTAATAAATTTTTTATTTATTTAACTTTTACCATGATACAATGTTACTATTATTTTCCTATTACGATATTGATCGACGAAACCTCTAATATTCGGCCACTCAAGCAAAGAAATATTCCAAGTATTGATCCAAAGCGAGCTGTACCTAGTTACATTAGTGCTGCCATTACTTTACAGTGAGTTGAAAATTGATTTTATTATTAGTATTTTGTTTGATTATTATGATAAATTCGTTAATAAATTTATCTAAGAAAGAATTATACGTACACATTTGTCAAAATTAAAATTAATTAAGATTAATAGATACATATTTCTTAGCAGGGCTAAACTTTTAATTTTGAAAGTCTCAGCAAACACATGAATAAATCCGTCCTTATGTAATATTCCATTTTAAATCCATAAATTTTATGTGACCTAAAGAAAGTTTCATATTGCTTTCTATATGAATGATTGATACAGTAAAGTACGAGCAAAAAAGATAATAGGGATATATACATACTCATCTATTCTACCGCGTGATTTAAAAGAAAGCTAAAAGAATTCCCACGGTCAGACTATCTTTAATATTAAGTCATCCAATCTTTATTATTAAGTCAGCATTACTTACAGGACTGACACACACATTGATGCGAGAACTACGTTAACCGTTAATTCATTATCATAACTTAATTCCGAGTGTGAACCAAACGAGCTCGCGTAAGTTGCTACCCGATATGATCTCAAGTTGCAGATTTCATTCCACGTACGCCACGCACGGCGTTAACTCAATTATCATCGTATAGACGATAAAGCATACGTTAAGACCTCATTCATGCCGACAGTTGAAACCTTTAAACGACGTCACCACTACCTATCCAGAGAAGCTGACGCGATTATTTGTCAAACGTTTCCGACGCGTACAAGGTTTCCTAAAATTATCATTTATTAACACAATTATCTTTTGACGAGGAACGTATCACTTATCGAAAATAGACTATATAATTTAGAATTAATATATTTAAATTATTATTTTATGATAAGTAAATCACGGATCAACAGATATTTGATGTTAATACAATAAAAAAGCAATAAATAATAAATGCAATAAATAATGTAAGATGACAGAGAGTTAAAACAAGAAAATTTTACATGATAATCTTCGGGCTATACATTTTTTAGCTTCTGTCACAATCTTCTATTAAACGCACACATGACTCTTTCGAAAAGAAGAACTATGAAACGCACCCGAGACCTAAAGCCATCGTCTGTGCAAGGCCATAACGCGAGTCCTTACTTATGTCATCAAAAAGGAGTGCGATTTGTGAATAAACGATTCCTTGCCGTTCGCGAACACGTCAGACGCGGCAAAACTTTGCTGTGAATCAAGGATACGTGAATACATAACGAGGGTGGTAGTTGTTGCGATTCTGCTTCGATTGACCATCGGCCTGTGTATATCGTTGATCGAGGTAGTGTAGCAACGCCGCAAAATACGGTCTATGTCGATGTCCTTGAGATACGCGATTGAGAACTGGATTTCATGCATTATCCATCCATATTTCACATATATCCAGTTTACTTTATTCTCGTGACTAGTCACTATTAATATAATTCTTAATTATTAAGTAACTGATATGTAATTTTGATTGCATTATTAGTTTTATATTTTGTTATTATGTAACAATAATAAATGTTGAGACTAATGTTCTAATAATGAATATCCTATTACTAAATATTCTAATTACTAAATCAAACACTACAAATTTAGGAATTTTATTGCTTCTATTTTTCAATTTCCTGCAGGAATTACGCCATGTTCAATAAGCTCATTTGTTTCATAATGACTTATCCCGACATAGTAAAATCGTTTATTGTAACAGAATACTTTTAAGTCAACTGTAATTTAATATTGCGTTTCGTGTCGCTCTACAATGAAAATATTTAGAAACAGTAGAGCTTATGTTGTATATCTTGTTACAAATGATAGATACGCGAACAGAAGTAAAATTCGATAAATAATAAACCTAATAAACATGAATGATAATCGATATAATTATACTACAATATTAATGTATATTTCTCTGTCATAGATATAACCAGAGGTGAATAAAATATTTTAAAAAATTGTATTCAAATACAAAATACAAAATAAATTGTATTTAAATACAAAATACAAAAATGTATTTAAATAAATATTTTACATACATGTATTTCAAATACTGCTTACCCTTGAAGATGTTCAAGTAATTCGCTGCGGTGACAGTGATGGGCCCGAGCACCATCGAGAATCTGCCCCTGCACTTTTATCAATTGGCGCTCGGCTAGTTGAGCGCAGCATCAATTGGTGAGACAAAAAAGATTGTGTAAAGTTAGCTGTTTATAGTTGTCATATGACAACCTTGTAACCGTCGGTTAATTTAGATTGACGAAAAAGAGCCTTAGGTCCGTTTCTACCAATGTAGATTAATTTTACTTACTCTTTATTTTTTTTTCTAATTCTCAGAACTGGAAAAAAATGAAGAGTTAGTTAAACCGAGATTAAAATTAAATATTGGCAGAAACAAGTCTTAATAAGAAAATAATGCTTAGACACAATGCTAGAGGTATCTTCCATTTTATGTATGTGATGTGCATAATGTATCATTTATTCTTGTGTTATTCATCAAATGTAAACAAGGATAAATGCATTATGCACATCATGCGTGAAATGGAACGCACTTAGGGTTGCATGAACACCTTTAGGTTGAGTCAACAATAATACGATTGTAACTTTCATCAAAAAAATGTTTACAATTTATATGTATTTAATATTTACAAAATTTAAAATACAAAATATTAAAAAAAAAATTTTAATGCAAAATACAAAATATTCTAAAAAAATATTTAAATACGAAATACAAAAATGTATTTAAAATATATTTATTTCAAATACTGTCCATCCCTGGATATAAGCAACATAAGTATCAATATATAGAGTATACATCTAGAAATGATATAAATCATTTCCATAGTATATTACATATTATTTTATAGTTCAACATATTTATTAATTTTATTTAGTTTATTTATCGATGGTGAAATCGCTATAAAAATAAATATCCAGATTTTTAAGCGATAAAGAACATAAATTAACAAGTATCTTATTTACATCACGATGTTCTATCAGTTTCTATTTCCGAAAAGAAAAACAAACATTAACAATAAGAATCTTATTTCAGACTGCATACGTGAGAACACAATCAATACTAGCAATTAAAATGTCTATAATTGTCGAAGCTGAATTTTTAATGCTTAATAATTCAATGTGAATATATATATGTATACTATATACGTACATGCATGTACGTATATAGTATACATATTCGTATTATATAATTCATCATTCGAACTGTGCGTCGAATTGATTTTCCGAACTTATAAACGCAATTAAACTCCTGTAATATTACGAATTAAATTAAATTAACAAGCAACTGTTAATAATTTTGATACTCAATCAGGCATCATATAGAAAGTTGTTAATGTGCTGAAAAACTGTAAATAAATTTATTGCGAAAAATATTATTTCGGCCGGGAATCGAACCTAGGTCTCTTTCATTCGAATGACTACGAATGGTATAGGATAATGCCAGATATGTACGGCGCACTTAACAAAAACTAAATTTATTAAATATTATTTGCTATTTTTAAGGTAAACGAACTATAACAAAAACTTTGTACTGTCTACACTATGAAAAAAATATTAGAAATCCAAAATACTTATTTTTCGTAATAAAAAAACTTGGAAACTCTTGCATTTTTGCCGTATATTTCACAGGGGTGTGATATACGACTACACTACTCATAGAAGAAGAGGGGCCGGGTATGTACAGCTCAAAAATTTAAAAAGCTGAAAAATTTACAAATAATGCTTATAAATAAGACGTAACATGACACAATAACTTAAAATATGTTTACAAAATTTTATTAAAGAATAAGTATGATAAATATGTATGTGAAGTAATAGATAATAATTACAATCTTCCTAATGTTATTACATATTTGATGTAATGCGTTTATTGCATTTAGTACACTGAATCTAATCTATGCACTTTGTATGTTTTGAGCATAAATCCCGCTAAAAATATATCCCAAATAGGATATACAAGACAACTAGACAAAGAATACAAGACAAGCACTTGTATTTGTTATACAACATGCTTTACTATTCCTCTACAGTTATATATCATGAATAACTATTAAGTCTTTTACATGCTCTACAGTAATTTCATTAATATTAACAATAAAAAGCTGAAATCATAATACAATACTAATATAACATAAAGGCATGTAACAGAATAGTTGCGGAAAAATTACCCTCTCTCCTTCTATTTTTTTTTTTTTTTTTTTTTTTTTTTTTTTTTGCTTATTTTTT
>Ga0157363_1000615_pt1 | contig 27572 bp, 31 predicted proteins | sample AttsexASBM1_FD_111477 | JGI IMG/M metagenome (GOLD analysis project Ga0157363, IMG submission 111477) | Fungus gardens microbial communities from leaf cutter ant in Ribeirão Preto, State of São Paulo, Brazil - Atta sexdens ASBM1 | ecosystem: Host-associated > Fungi > Mycelium > Unclassified ... | reverse complement strand
GGGGATAGGGGCGGCTAATGTTGCTCCGGTGATTACTACCCTGGCGGGAAAAGAGCAGGTGATGCCATCAAATTTGTCGGTGGCTTTTGTCGCCACGGTCGGTTATCTCGGTATTCTGATGGGCCCGGCGGTGTTGGGTTTTATCGCGCACGGTTATGGGCTGACGATGGCGTTTACCTGTATGTCATTATCGTTGCTGCTGGTGGCAGCAGGGGCACTAAAACTCGATTACCGGTAATGATGGGCAGGGCTGGCTGCCAGAACGGACTATCGCCGGGAGCCAGGTCTGTCTGCCGGAAGTTTTTTTCGCCGGACAGCAGGCTTATCTTGTCAGTCACTGCCGTCCAAAGCATGACGCCTCCAGGCGTTTAGTGCCTGCCATATCACATATTTTCTATCAGTGAATCACAAATTCCAGCTTCTCTCTTAAGCCACGCCGCAATTCACATTTCTTAGTTAAATTAGTGCTGTTCATCCGCAGAGGATTGTATTGCAATATCGTTGTTTTCCCATGACGCCAGTCCTGGCGGACATAAATAATTGATGGTCAGGCCGACGGGAAGATGGAGCATTAACCAGGCGCAGTAGCCTTTATGCTGACTGCTATCCGGAGAATTACGCCGGAATTTGCCATTAATCAATTTCGTAATATTACGGAGGATCTTATGCAGTTGGTTAAGAATTGCACTTCGGGTGGCCCGGATGTTATATTAAAATATAATTTCCGGAGATCTTTTATGCACACCACACGTCTCAAAAAAGTCGGCGGTTCAGTCATGCTGTCAGTTCCGCCAGCTTTGCTGAAAGCCCTGGGCCTGTCAGCAGACAGCAACGTCGGGATTACCATTGAAAATGGTTGCCTGGTTATTGCACCACAGAAAAAGCAACATTATACCCTCGAAGAGTTGTTGGCACAGTGTGACCCTCACGCTGAAGGCGTTATGCCCGACAGCCAATGGATTGACGGGGCTCCTGCTGGCAAGGAGATTTTGTAGATGGAGAGAGGTGAAATATGGCTGGTATGCCTTGACCCCACAGAGGGGCATGAGCAGCGCGGCCAGCGGCCGGTATTGGTTGTTTCCTCCACGGCATTTAACCACTTTACACGTCTTCCGGTTGTTCTGCCCGTGACCCGGGGTGGGAACTATGCCAGGGTGGCCGGTTTTACTGTGTCTCTTGAGGGTGCTGGTACGCTTACGACCGGGGTGATTCGTTGTGACCAACCCCGAACTATTGATATCAATGCCCGTCACGGTAAGCTGCTGGAAAAAGCCCCTGAGTCCATCGTCAACGAAGTACTGGCCCGGCTGGAAACCATTATGAGCTGATAAGGCCTGTCCGTGAAACTGCATTAGCACGACAGACCGCAGCTTTATCATTCAGATTCCGGGCGGAAAGAAAAATTTTAAACAGTCATCATATTTCCGCTACAGGGAGCATTACCAGAGCCACACAGATTAAGCCACCAGCCATCACAGCGTTCTGCGTATACGTTCATTCTCTACCATCGCCTGCCATTGTTTAACTGAAGGCCTTTCCTTCATTCGGTGATACCACTCATGCAACGCGCTACAATCCGGGGGCACGGCAAGCTTTACTAACGTAGAGAATATCATCCCTCCAATAACCGCGATATCCGCCATTGAGAAAGCATCACCCGCGACATAAGGTCGCGTTTGCAAAACCTGATCAAAATAGTACATTCCCCGGACTGCTTTATCGCGCATTCGGTTGCCCCATTCCGGATTTTGATAGTGTTCAACCTCAGGTCCCAACCCCGGGGTGGCGTGATGGAAATAGGTGCTAACTGCATCCAGGAACTCAATTTCAGCACGCCTGGTCATCATGTGAATGATGCCTTTATTTGCCGGAGTGGTACCGGTCAGGCTGTAGGGTGGTTCAAGTGAATCCAGATACTGCGTAATCGCTGTGCACTCTGCGATCAATGTACCATCGTCGAGCTGTAAAACAGGCAGCGTTCCTGAATAGTTGATGGAGAGAAACTGTTTTGTTTTATGTTCGCCAGTCCATAAGTTGACGGGGATAAATTCTGTTGCTGAAAGCATCCCTTTTTCGGCCAGCGCAATACGCACACGTGCAGGATAAGGGCCGTCATACCAGTCATAGATTTTCATTGTCAGGAATCCTTTAATTCTGTGATTTAAGGTGAGTTGTCAAACACAACATCAACCTACCTACCAATAGGTAGGTTTGCGTTGAGAATGAACCTGCTTATGGCAAATGTCAACATCTGCCTGTCAGTTGGCAGGTTACTCTGGTCAGTGTATATTGGGGTCCTGGTTGCGAAGGAAAGAGGCGGATATGAGTGTAAATGCCCGGGAAGCAATACTGGCAGAGGCCCGAAATGCGGCTCAAAAACATGGATATAACGGGATAAACTTCCGGAGTATTGCCACCAGGGTGGGGATCAAAAATGCCAGTATCTTTTATCACTTTGCCAGTAAGGCGAAGCTTGGTGCTGTGGTTGCTCATCAATATTGTCAGGATACAGTCCAGTGCCTGGAGTGCATACGCAATAGAAGTACCAGCGCCCACCAGGCCTTAAGTCATTATCCCGCTATTTTCCGTAAATCTCTTGAGAATGAAAACAGGTTATGTTTGTCCAGCTTTATGGCGGCTGAATATGAAGATCTGCCTGAGGAAGTCAGGACAGAGGTCGAAGCCTTTGTTGATGCTAACGTTGGGTGGCTTAGCCGTGTGCTGAGTGAGAAAGACGGAGGCGATGCAGAGGCATACAAAACTCAGGCTTTGGCTATTTATACGGCGGTCGCAGGTGCACAACTGATTGCACGCATCCGCCAGAGCATAGAATTATTTGATGAACTCATTGTGGCTTATCAAAAGGCTGGACTGATCCCTACCGATCAGTCGCATAGCTGAAGTGTGCACCTCCTCTTGTAGTGATGCCTGTTTTGGTTTGTACGCTCAATTCGGGGATGGGGTTTACCCTTTTTTATGCCCGGGCAGACTTCGGTGATTGTATTGCCTCCGTCACCCGGTTTATCAGCTTGCAGGCAAATCTTTTTTTCCGTTTGCCGGATGTATCACCTGCCGCCGTCAGGGGGGTTATGACTGACCAAGGCTGGACGATAATAATAAATCAGAACGTCCTGGTAGTTTTCATGGAGAATCCCTTGATTAATAATCAAATGGATGACTTAAGCCAGGCTGCGATATTCTGCGTGGGAATATTATTCTGCACGTTCCAGGTGTCGTTCATCGGCCACCACATACCGTCTCCCCGGGCGAAGGCCGCACGATAGCGAAGCATCTGGTCATCCGGGCTGGCCTGCAATTCCTCCAGCAGGGTCGGCAGGGTCAGAACCTTTTTTACAAAGGTTTGTTGTGTCACTCGCTCGACCGTTTCTGCCAGTTCACCATAGGAAGTCGTTTCTCCTGCAACAAACACCACTTCGTTGGCAATACGCGGCTGATGGAGATAAATGTCGGTGGTGAGTCGGCCGATATCTTCCGGAGAAGTTACTGTAACCTGTGTGTCCCATCCCCCCAGCGCATTGATAGTCCGTGCGGATAAATTCACCACATCGAATGCAGGCTCGAAGAGAAAGCTGGTAAACATACCGGTGGAGATAATGATCCATTCGGTGTTGTGTTGTTCTCGCAGTAAGGTTCTTACATCATACTGTTCGTCCCAGACCGGCTGGCCGCTGCCTTTGCCGACGACATCGTAGTTAACACCAAACTGCCATGGAAAGTAGCGGTTAACTCCGGCTTCCAGTACTGCGCGGGTGATTTTTATCTGGGTGCCTGCGCCTGCAACAAACCCCATACAATTGATAACGGTATCAAACTCTTTAAACTGATCCTTCAGGGCGTCCATCGTGCTGTCGGCGATGTCCAGAGGGATTAATTTTGCTCCGGCATCCACATATTTTTGATGCTTGGAAGCGCACAGTTGACCTTGTTCATCCCTGGCTCGAGGCGAAACGATAACGCACACAGTGCCTTCTCGCTGAGAGACTGCGGGGAGCAGATGCTGCAGTACAGCCGCCCCGAGTTGTCCTGCGCCCAGCACCAGTATTTTTTCACCTGAGTGTAATTTATGCTCTGCCATGTGAGTTCCTTATACTATTTTAGCCGTGTTCAGTGTCCGGGAGAAAGTGTAGGGCGATGATGTACGTTCGATAAGATCCCTAAACCGGGTTAGACTGTTCGCTCTGACGGGATAATCAATATCTACAGGCAAGAGGGTAGGATGGATAAACTGGCAGCAATGCAGGTCTATGTCAGCGTGGTGGAAACTCATGGCTTTGCAAGAGCGACAGAAGTGCTGGGTCTGCCACGCTCTACGGTTTCCAGGGTTATCCGGGAGCTGGAATCCTGGCTTGGTATCCAGCTTTTGCAGCGTACTACCCGCAAACTCAGCATCACGACGGAGGGCCAGCGCTACTACGACGAATGCAAAAGGATCCTGACGGATATTGCCGCCATGGAGTCGTCTTTTCCCGCCCGATCTGAGCAGCCAGGAGGCCGTTTCAAAGTGGGGATGCCCCAGTCCCTCGCCCGACATTGCATTATCCCCGGACTCCCGTCGTTTCTCCGCCAGTACCCCGGGCTGGAAGTGATGCTGTGCTCAAGCGATAATGTTGAGGATATCATCAGGGAAGGATATGACTGCGTGATCCGTACTGGCAGGATCGAAGATTCAACAACCCTGGTTGCCCGCCCACTGCCTGGTTTTACCTGGGGCGTTCTGGCCGCGCCGTCTTATATTGATGCTTTCGGCAAGCCGCAAAAACTGGATGAACTGGAAAAGCATCACGCGGTTGGCTATCTGAATCACCGCACCGGACGCACAACTGAATGGTTTTTTACCCTTGATGGTGGGGATCGGGCGATCCGTATGAGAGAGGTACTCATCGTTGACGATACCGATGCCTATATTCAGGCCGGGATACAGGGGGGTGGGTTAATCCGTGTCGCCAGTTATCTGGCTATGCCGTACCTGCAAAGCGGGGAACTGGTCTCCTGTCTGGAGAACAGCACCTCTGAATTACCGCTATCCCTGGTATACCCCTATAGCCGGTATATACCACCGTCAGTTCGCGCTTTTTATGACTGGAGCAGAACGATGTTAAGTCACCCGGATAATCGTCAGTAAAGTAAAAAGAGAGTTAACTTTTTAGCGTACATTTTCATTCTGTTGGCCGTAAGATCCTGCTACGGGATGGATCACAAGACCTGCGTCCTTTTTAATGGCAATACATTACCGGCTTTTACCGGTAATGTATTGCCAGCAAGCGCTTGTAGTCAGAATGGAACAACATTCAGTTCATCAGGTCGCGCCATTTTACCATCCTGTCACTAAGGTCAAGCATCTCTCCGTCGACACTGAAATGGCCATCGCCCTGATGGTGGAGCAGGCGCAGTTCCTGCCATGCGCTGTCAAGCCAAATCCGCCGAACTTCCAGCACCCACAGGTTATAGCGCCGCACCTGGCGGTCATCCACCACTCTGCACTCCAGGTTAGCCAGGCATTCATCTACCAGAGGCGCACTGATCGATTGCGCGGCGATGGGCGTCAGGCCGAAACGAGCAAATTTGTCGTCTGTTTCCCCCGAGCAATTACCGATGTCCACAACGGTCTTTGCCATCCCGGCTGGCGGTACAGCCAGAACACATTCTCCTGTATCTGACAGCGCCTGATAGCTGTAATCCCAGGGGCCGATAATCACACCGACCAGCGGTGGGGCATGCTGCATCATCATGTGAAAACCTGCGGTCATCAGATTCGTTCGGCCATCTTTCCCCCTCGTGGATACCAGAATAACGGGACCAGCTTCAAGAATACGGTACGCTTTCTCCGCAGGCAGGCTGTCATGCATGAGATATCCTCCAGAAAGCAAATCAGGGACAGTGTGGTTCACATGTCCCCGGTGAATGGGTTATTACTCTTCAAAATCCGTGGCATCTGACGCACTTCGCCAGACATCAAGGTCCTGACTCACTGCATGCATTTTTTGTTCAGCAAGAGTGTTGGCAATCTTACCTGCAAAAAGATGCACGGGTGGGGCGTCAGCACTGGCCGCCTGAAGTATCAGAGAAGCTACTTTATCAGGATTGCCAGCCTGTTTGCCGTCCAGACCGTTCAGATGGAGGTCCAGCGAGGCCTGAGCTTCGGTATAGTCAGCGATTGTGCGCTGGGCCACGACCAGTGTCTCCTTCGACAGGAACCCGGTGCGCACCGGTCCAGGATAGACCACTGTGGCTCTGATATTCAGTTCGGCCAGTTCGGCCGCCAGGGTTTCGGTCAGACCGGCCAGTGCGAATTTGCTGGCGACATAGCTTCCCCAGCCCGCGTAACCGCCCTGAAAGCCTACGATCGACGCCACGTTGAAGATATGGCCGCTGCGCCGCGTACGCATATGCGGCAGGGCATGGCGCAGTACATGCAGGGGAGCAAATACGTTAACATCGAAATTGCGGCGTAATTCGCTGTCGGTTAATGCTTCAATGGTACCCTGCTGGCCGTAGCCTGCGTTGTTGACCACACAGTCAATGTGCCCGAAGGCGGCAATGGTGCTGTTGATGGCTTGTTGAACGCTGACTTCGTTCACCAGGTCCACCTCCAGCGCCAGCAGCCGCGCGTTATCGTCGCCGAATACCTGACGCAGACTGGTCAGGGTGCGGGAGGTTGCGGCTACGGTATCGCCTCGCGCCAGTAATTGGCGTGCCAGCGAAAGACCAATACCACGAGCAGCTCCGGTGATAAACCAGACTTTTGCAGGGGAGGTTTGTTGTTGCATTGATGAAGACTCCTGTTCTTGAAAAAAGAATTGCATCACTGAATGGTGACACTCAAGCCACTGTCGGCTATAAACACACACCGACCATCTAACTGGCCCTGTCTGACACCATAAAGACTGTTTCTCCTTGCCTGTCACCGGGCTGGAGAGGCTATATCATGGAAATATTTAACTGACAGGAATCATAAAGAGAGAGCACATCCGGTGACAGGCCTGACACTCTTGCATCATTGCCTAATCCTATTTCCCTTATTGATTTTTATGTATGCAGGAGGTGAAAATATAAGCATTAGGTCAATTAATAGGTCGGATGTATGCCACAAAGTTTACCTTCAGGGTCTCAACAGTCCGAAATGGCGGCGATGATTTGCCAGCTCGCCCCCCATGAAGGTCATACCCTTACGTTGCTTGATGGCGTGCGTCTGATGCGAGCTGACGGAGCGCTGGGGCGAACCCCGGTATTGTACGAACCGGGCATTGTGATTGTCTGTCAGGGACATAAAAGAGGTTACCTCGCCGATAAGATTTATCACTACGACCCATTACACTACCTGGTGCTTTCAGTACCTCTGCCATTTTCAACCGAGACAGATGCCAGTCCGGAAGAACCTTTGCTTGCCGTGTCCATTCGTCTGGATATGACGGCGGTGGCAGACCTGGTGATGACTATCGATCACCATGACAATGCTCTTTCAGATTCACCTGTTGGTATCGTCTCCACCCCCCTTGATGACACGCTGGCAGATACGACAGTTCGTCTATTGAAGGTATTATTTTCACCAATCGAAGCCAGAGTTCTGGGGCCCGGGATTGTCCGGGAGCTGATTTTTCGTGTGTTGCTGGGTGACCGGGGCGGAGCTATTCGTGCTGCGTTGGCCTGTCATGGTAACTTTGGTCGTATCGCGCGAACGTTACGGCGTATCCATCTGGATTATACCCAGCCACTGGATGTGGCCTCGCTTGCGCAGGAAGCTGGTCTGAGTGTTCCTGCTTTTCATGTGCATTTTAAAGCTGTGGCAGCGACTTCTCCCATCCAGTACATCAAGTCTGTGCGTCTACATCAGGCGCGACTGATGATGATTCGGGACAACGTTACTGCAGCCGGCGCAGCTGCGCGGGTCGGCTACGAAAGTGCGTCGCAGTTCAATCGGGAGTTCAAAAGACTGTTTGGTCGTAGTCCCGGAGAGGAGGCGCGTACAATGCGCACAGCATTCGCACTAATGGAACCTGTGTAACCCGAAGCGGCAGCACAGGCACATTAATCTGCAACTGTCGGTATCCTGTGCAAATGTTCAATGTAAACCGGACTGCGGTGCCAGGAGGCGGGTGGCTCATGACTCATGAAGATAATGGGGTTATCGTCATGAGCCGATGGATTTTCGTTGGTGAAAAAAATTTTAGCAACAGCTGCCATCACATCGACATCCACTATCAGAATCAGTATGGGGGCACTTCATTATTGAGCTCACCTGAGTACTGGCAAACCACCGAACTTTCCTGAGGACAAGGAAAAACAAAATGCCCTGGAAACAATCGCTGGTTAGTGTGTTGTCGCAGGATCAGAGCCAGATACAGATCGTAAGGCGATATAAATGCAAAAAGCCCGCTTAAGTTTCCTTAAGCGGGCTTCTTTAATATGGCTCCTCTGACTGGACTCGAACCAGTGACATACGGATTAACAGTCCGCCGTTCTACCGACTGAACTACAGAGGAATTGTCGTGAAGACGAGGCGAATATTAGCGGCGCCTGCCTGGGTTGTCAAAGGTCTTTCGCGCGGGTTTTGACTGAATGTTGAATATTTCAGCGCTCCTGGTGAATCTGGCGCAAAAACCACCATACCCGCACGTTTCTGCGTCGATCCCCGGTCACTTTGTCGTCTCGTTGGTTGCGGTCCGGTAGATCTGATCAATTACGTTCTGCCAGCGAAAAGGCTGTAGCTGTTCCCAACTAAGCTGGTGTGCCGCCAGTTCATCAACCAGTCGCTGCTGGGTTTCACGGGTGGCCAGGCTTTGGGAGGGGATCACGCCGACATCCTGCAAGGTTTTGGCGACTTCCGCCATCTCTTCAGCACGGCGCTTACCGTGTTCCGCCACCCGGCTGACCAGGTAATCTGCCAACTGTTTGTCCCAGCCCAGCGACGGGAAACTACGGTGCAGCGAGCTCAGTACTTCTTCCTCAACACCGTATATCCGGGCCGCACTGAGACATTCTACGGTCAGGGCTTCCAGGCCCTTTATCATTACACTGCGGCACATTTTAATCGCCGATGCTTCTCCAATCTGCTGGCTGTGGACGCTGCTGTTAAAGCCATGTGCATTAAGCCAGTCACTGATCAGTTCCGCTGAAGGACCACCGGTCAGTAACGGGGTGTTGAGCCTGGCAGGCGGGAAGGGGGCCATGACCGCGACATCGATGTACTCCGCGGATGAGGCGCCGATCAGACAGCTGTTTTTCTGCTTGGTCAGCGGTGATACTGAGTTTAAATCAAGAAAGTACTGGCCTTCCCTCAACCAGGATGCCGATTGCTCAGCCACGCTGCTGGCACTGTCAGCGGTCACCACCGAAAATATTAACTGGCTGTCAGCCAGGGCATCTGCCAGATTTTCACACAGGGTGACATTCAGTGACCGTGCCCGTTGCTGTATAAATGGCTGGTTATACAACCTGTCATAAGCACTCAGCCGGATATCAGGCCATCGGGACTGAAGTTCCTGTGCCAGCAGGGTACCGACTTCACCCAGTCCAATCAGGGTGATTTTTTTGACCACTAATTCCTGTGGCTGACTCATACTGCTTCCTCCTAAAATTTTCCGTCCCAAACTGTACCGGGAATACTGACATTTCCGTCAAACAGTAAGCGCGCAGTGCGCAACAAGCCACTGCCGGTGAGCCGTTCAGCTCCGCTGCGGGCTGGGTCAGTTCGCAATTTAACGCTAAATTCTCCACTGGGATGTTCCACACCGATTCGTGGTTGCGGGTCATCCGGCAGTACCGCTAAGTCTTCGGTCACTGAGCCAGGCAACAGACAGGCGCTGGCGACACTGACGGCCCCCAGAACCCCGATTGAGGCATGACAGCGGTGTGGAATAAAGGTCCGCGTGGAAAGCGTGCCACCAAAGCGCGGGGCAGAAACCAGAGTCATTTTTGGTACAGTGCGCGACGAGACATCGCCAAGATTCATCGCCGGGCCGGCCTGCAAACGAATCGATTCCAGGCGTACTTTCAGTTCGCTATCCTGGTCCAGTTGTTCACGACTCTCCTCACCGGTGCGACCGAGATCCGCGGCCCGCAGCAGTACCACTGGCATGCCATTATCAATACAGGTCACGTCTATACCGTCATATTGGTTTCTGACACTGCCGGTGGGTAACAACGCACCACAAACTGAACCTGCGGTATCCGCAAATTCGAGGAAAATTTCCGCAGCGGTACCGGGCACACCATCAATTTGCAGATTCCCCTGATAGTCTACCTCTCCCTGTGGTGTAGGAACATGAGCGGTAGCCAGTTGACCGGTATTGACCATAAAGATCCTGACCCGGGTCATGCCGTCACTGGCGGCAAGTAAACCTTTTTCCAGCGCATAAGGGCCGACGGCGGCCAGAATATTGCCGCAGTTCTGGCCATAATCGACCACCGGTTTATCGACATTCACCTGGGCAAACAGATAATCAACATCTGCATCTTCCCGCTGTGAGCGGCTGATTATGGCCACTTTGCTGGTTAACGGGTCGGCGCCACCGACACCGTCTATCTGCCGTGGATCAGGAGAACCCATCACCGCAAGCAAAACTTCATCACGCCGCTGTTTATCCGCCGGCAAATCAGAAGCCAGGAAAAAAGCGCCTTTAGAAGTACCGCCGCGCATTAGCATGCAGGGGATTCGTGTCTGACGCATATTGCCACCTCACTTTTTAGCGGACTGTTCCAGCGCTGTGATGTCGTCGTAATACTTCAGGCCTTTTTGTTCCAGGGTCGGGCGCATATTGTAAATATCCAGCCCCAGCTCACCGGCCGCCAGTCGGTCACGCTTACTTTCTTCCAGCGCTTCACGTTTCTGTGCGGCTAACAGAACTTCACCGGCTTCTGCATGGCGTACCACGACCACACCGTCGTCATCTGCCACTATGGCATCGCCAGGCATGATCATCTGTCCTGCACAGACCACAGGAATATTTACCGAACCCAGAGTCTCTTTGACGGTACCTTGTGCAAAAACTGCTTTTGACCAAACCGGGAAGCCCATATTACGCAGGACCCGGGTATCACGAACGCCGACGTCAGCTATCAGTCCAATGACCCCGCGGGCCTGTAACGACGTCGCGAGCAGGTCACCAAAATATCCGTCGCTACAAGGTGAGGTCGGTGCAACCACCAGAATATCGCCAGGACGGCATTGCTCCACCGCCACATGGAACATCCAGTTATCACCGGGAGCGACCAGCACGGTTACGGCATTACCGCAGCGGCTGACATTTTGCTGAACAGGGCGAATGGAACCGTCCAGTAATCCCTTACGTCCCTGGGCTTCGTGCACCGTAGCTACACCGAGGTGGGCCAGTTCATGCAGTACCTGCTCCTCGACCCGTGGAATGTTACGGATGACTATGCCTTTTTTACCGACCCACTGTGTGTTGTTATCACTCATGATAAATCTCCTGTCACCCGTGGGAAGATACTCTGGTAGCCTTCGCCGTAGATGATCTCTTTGGCAGAAGTAATACCGATATTGCGCTTCGCCTGTACACCACGTTGTAACGCCACACGGGTGTAGTACTCCCACAGGTGTTCCTGACCGGCCATGCACTGAATCGCCTGATATTTTTTGTCCCACACCGGAGTAATATCGAGCAGTACATCTGGTCGCCATTCGCACTGTTCTGGTTGGTGCGGTTCAAAACAATAGACCGGTGGCGCACCGACAATTTTCTCACCTGGTTTATAGCCTTCAGCCTGAGCAATTATCCGCGCTTCCTGAGCCAGATGGGTCGCCAGCGGGTGGTCGTAGTTATACGGGTCTTTCAGAGAGTGGGTCAGGACAAAGTGAGGCTGTACACGGCGGTAAACATCGGCCAGCCGGAACAGGTCTTGTTTGTCGGCACGTAACGGATAATCGCCCATATCGAAAAACTCGATGCTGGCCCCGAGAATTTCTGCCGCGGTAATCGCTTCCTGGCGGCGGGAGGCTTTGACTTTCTCTTCGGTCATTTCCCCTTTACGCCATAATTTGGCTGATTCGCCACGCTCACCAAACGACAGGCAAACAATATGAACCTGGTAACCCGCCCGGGTATGTAATGCGATAGCACCGCCGGCGCGCCAGACAAAATCTGCAGAATGGGCACTGACCACCAGTGCGGTTTTAGCGGAAGCGTGGGAACTGCTGTCGGGTTTATTCATTCGCCTGATCCTTTTATGTTTTTTGAGCGCGGCTGGGGCAAACAGCCGGGAACTGAGTGCTTTCTATGCTGACAGTGACAACCGGGTGTCGGAAATTCATTTAATTGCAGCAGGTATGCGTTTTATTTATATTGAGAGCTGTGCAACTATTCTGTAACAAGAGAGGGATGAATGGACAACCGGCAGGAACTGTCAAACCTGATGCAGATCCGCGCGTTTTGTCAGGTGGTTGATCAGGGCAGCGTTTCCCGGGCGGCAGATGAGCTATATCGTACCCAGTCGGCAATTACCCGGGCCATTCGGGACCTGGAAACCCGGCTGGCAGTGCCGTTGTTTGAACGCCATGCTAACGGGATGATGCTGACGGATTTTGGTAAGTGCATTCTTCCACGGGCACGGCGGGCGATAGAGGAGTTGCACCAGGCGGCGGTAACTTTGCATAAACTGCAGAGCAAAAACGGCAGCAGTCGTTCAATGACCGATCCCTTGTATCTGTTTAACGTTAATCGTCTGCAAATTTTTGTATCGCTGTGCCAGACAAGACACATGCAGACTGTGGCGAAACTGCTGGGCCTGAGCCAGCCAGCCGTCTCTGCGGCTCTAAGGGTGATGGAGAATGGGGCGGAAATGCCGTTACTGCAACGCACCCCTCAGGGAATGATCCCGGGGATCGCGGGTCAGGAGATTTTGCCCTACATCCTTCGTGCGCTAAACGAACTACGGCATATTCCGGCAGATATTGCAGAGTTGCAGGGGGTGTTGGTTGGCCGGGTGCAGATAGGGGCATTACCTCTGAGCCGCAGCCGGTTGTTACCCCGGGCGATACTGGCGGTGACCGAACGTTATCCGGGGATACGAATTATCACCAATGAGAGTGCCTTTGCTCAGTTGGCGACCGGGCTTCGCTCGGGGGAGGTGGATTTTATTATTGGTGCATTACGGACCCGTGATTACGCTGCCGATATGGTCACCGAGACCCTGTTTTCAGAAGAGATGGTGATCCTGGCACGGCCAGATCATCCGCTGAACCGTGAAGGTGTGACCCCTGACGATTTACGCTCTGCCCGCTGGGTATTGCCGCGTTCAGAAACCCCGGCGCGTGAACTGCTGGACAGAAGCTTCGGGGCAATGCAGATACCTGCCCCAAACCCGGTGGTTGAAAGCGGTGATCTGGCCATCGTACGTGGTCTGTTGCTGGGTTCAGATATGCTGGCGGCGGTATCAGCCAGACAACTGGAGCATGAGCTGTCTCATGGCGAGCTGGTGACGATACCGCTCAGCATGGAGAATACCCGCCGGGCGATAGGTATCACCCGTCGTGCGGGAAGTTTGTTATCACCGGCAGCGAAAGCGATGATCGATGCTATCCGGCAGCAACTGGCTAGCTAAGCGTGCTGCCGGCAATGGCGGCAATCACTGCTTAAGCTGCGGTTAATTCGTCGAATCCGAATAGGGTTTTCGGTGTTTGCCACATAATTTTAGCCAGGGTTGTCGCATTACCAAACAACTGGTCTGCCAGCACCAGTAATGAACCAATATCCATCCGTTGTCTGGCGCGTAAAAACGGCCAGTCTGAACCCCACATACAACGGTCAGCGCCAAAGGCCGCAAGCAGTGCCTGCTGGTACTTGTGCCCTTCGGTATACGGGAAGGGGGGCTCACAAAATTGTGATAAACCGGACAGTTTCACCCAGCAACGATCGGTCTCTGCCAGTGATAACAGAGCCTGAAAACCTGGCTGCTCCGGGCCTGCAGCTACGTCCGGTCTGCCGGAGTGGTCAAACACTAACCGGGTCTTGCTGCGTCGCAGCATGGGTATCAGGTCTGGCAACTGATCTTTGGTGACCTGAATATCAGCAATCAAATCCAGTTCGTACAGCCTTGCCAGCATACTGTCATACTGCGAAAAATGCCCCGTACCCAGCATCGCCACATTCATGGCAATCCCGGACACACCCGCCTGTTTCAGCTCAGCAAGGTAGTCGATGCTGCTGTCTGGCGGCACCACCGCAATTCCTTTGAACCGTCCGCCTCCCTGTTTCAGTGTATCCAGCAGATAGCTGTTGTCGGTGTTGTAGGCCGATGTCGGACCGATAATTACGGAATGACGGATGTTGTAGGCTTCCATGACATAGCGATAATAATCGACGGTACCCAGCTCATGCCCTTCCGGCCGGTATGGGGTATCGCTGATATACGGGAACTTCTGTGGATCGAAAATATGGTGATGAGTATCGATCCTTGGTTGGCTAAAATCTGACATTACTTTTCTTTTCCTGCGACCGAATAAAGAACCTGTTGGTTACGTGTTTTCTGGAATTCTTCCAGCGTCTGACCACGCATGGCTGAGTAAATATGCAGATTAGATACACCGACTACGGCACCGAGTTTTTCCAGCAGAAAGAAGCTGACACCGTACTGAATCATCGCCCGCCAGTTCAGCTCACGGATCATGGTCTGCTCTTCCTGAGTCAGTTTATTTTCATCAAACAATGTCTGTTGTTCATTGCGGAAACGCTCACGCCAGGCGGGCTGAATCAGACGGTGCAGAAACCGGTTAATCCGTAGTCCCTTCAGGCTACGCGCCTGAGTAAACGGATAAGTGCCTGGTAATTTTTCCACCCCGACCATCTGGTGAGCGATTTTATTACGCTGGCGCTGGCGTAAATCTACCGGTGCTTCACGGGCCTGGTTTTCCAGGACCAGTGTCGCGATTCCCGTCATCGACGGCAGATAATAAGCCTGATGACGCAGAGTGACGTTGGCAGAGAGCGCTCCTCGCATCACCAGCCACATGATTTCTTCAGCGCCTTCCATACCACTCAGGGTGGCATATTCGGCTATGGTCATATCACACAGTGTCTCAGGGTCATTCACCAGCATATCCACAAACTGAGCATCCCATTCCGGGTTATTAAAACCACAACGCTCGCCATGGACCTGATGAGAAACCCCGCCGGTGGCCACAATCGCGACCTTTAAGTCTTCGGGGAAACTTTCTACGGCGCGACGCAGAGCCTGACCCAGCTTATAACAGCGACGTGCCCCGGGAATCGGGAACTGTAATACACCTACTTGTAGAGGGATAATTTTGGTCGGCCAGCCGGCTTCACGGTAGGGCAGTAGCGCAGATAATGGCGAGAATAAGCCATGATCTAATGGCTTATCCATAAAGAATGACATATCGAATTCATCTGCCATCAGGCTGGCACCGATATGCTGAGATAGTGCTGCATGGCCTTTCACCGGGGGTAGGTCACGCGGGCCGCCGCCTTCATCGGCCACCCGATACTCCTCGTCAATGCCCAGAGAAAAGGCCGAATAGTGGTCAAAGAAGAACGAAGTAACATGATCGTTAAAGATATACACCAGTGCATCCGGTTGATTGTCTTCCAGCTATTTTTGCATCGGTGCAAAACTTTCAAAGATAGGTGCCCAGGCACTTTCCTGTTGTTTGTTATGGTCGACTGCGAAGCCAATAGTCGGAGTATGGGATACTGCCAGTCCGCCAATAATTTTTGCCATTTCAGACCTCTGCATAGTGTTTGTGGGGTGGGGATCCTTCCCCGGGGTATGCGTTTTAGTTAACTGTTAATTAATGATGATTCATGGTGCGTGATAATTCGGGAAGATCCTCCAGTGCTATTCCTTTAATCATCATTGCCGGGCGGGCCGCTCTGTGAATCAGAATCGACAGCCCGGCCAACAGCGCTGGCAGGGCCAGCACCAGGAAGATGGCGTTTTGTGATGGAAAGAAGCCCAGCAAGACACCGCCTAAAGAAGAACTGATTATTGCTCCGGTACGACCTACACCGTGCATCCAGCACACGCCGGTCGAACGAATTTCGGTAGGATAAAATGCCGGAGAAAAAGCCTGCAAACCAGTCTGTGCACCGTTAATACAGACACCACTACAAAATACCAGTACCGCCAGGAACATCGGTCCAAACTGACCAAATCCTTGTGCCATCAGGCAGCACATACCCAGCAGATAGAAACCGGCAATGACCTTACGAGCCTGTAATTTATCCATCATCCCACCAACCAGAAGACCACCAAATGTACCGCCTAACTGGAATAAACCGGCTACAATGGCAGACTGCTGTAATGAGAATCCACTGTTATGCATAATGGTCGGTAACCAGCCATTTAACAGATAGATAACAAACAGCCCCATAAAATAGGTGACCCATAGTACCAGGGTACCCCGGGCGTAACCACGGCTGAATAACTGAAAAACCTTGGCATTTTTCTGGATGATGGGGGCTTTTAATACAAATTTTGTGTTAGCCGAAAATACACCGCCGGCACGTTGTAACACAGTCGCAATCTTTTCGTAACCTACGTTGCGTACGACCAGGAACATGGCTGATTCAGGTAACAACCACATCAGCAATGGCAGTAACAGTAACGGAATCAATCCGCCAACAAATAATACCGACTGCCAGCCAAAATGGGGTAACAGGCCGGCAGCAATAAAACCGCCAATGCCGGAACCAATATTAAATCCGCTGTACATGACGGTAATCAGCAGGCTACGGCGTCTTTCAGGCATATACTCCGCCACCAGAGTCACGGTATTTGGCATTACCGCCCCCAGACCCAGTCCGGTCAGAAAACGCAGAACGGCCATTTCCAGCGGGGTACGGGCGAAGGTACTTAACAGGCTAAATGCGGCGAAGCAAAGTATCGAGATCAATAAGATTTTTTTACGACCAAACCGGTCAGCATACGGACCCGCGACCAGGGCCCCCAGTGCCACACCAAACATGGCCGCCCCAAGGATAGGACCCATTTCGCTGCGGTTGATCCCCCAGTCTTCAATGAGTGCAGGAGCAATGAATCCCATCACCGCAGCATCGTAGCCATCAAACATGATGATGATGAAACATAACACCAGCACCATCCATTGCCAGGGTGAAATAGGCCGGCTGTCAATCCAGGCTTTTACATCGACAATATCGTGTTGATTCATAGAGTACGCTCTCTGTTTTTTTTATTAATATGTGATCGGGGTAAGATATTTAAAAAAAATCATTGTATGTCTCACATCGCGTCCTGCCAGAGAGTGACCCTCTATTCTTATATATTTAGTTAACAAACAATAAGTTAAGAATTGCTTGTTACTATCCCTTTTCACCACGTTAGGGGGTGTCACAGAATCTGTCTGCCATAAATTTATTATCGGGGCATGAGTTTTATTTATAATGTGATGCAGGCTTTTAAACTGTCACCCTGAATGAGGCGGCAATATGTTATTTGCCGATAAATAACCACACTGATGAATGTTAAATGAGTTATTGCCGGGGATAAAACAGGGAGAGAATAGGTGCGGCCCTGAGCTGAGCAGGGCCGTCAGAAGGGTTAGAATTTGTAGGTCATGCCCACTGCCAGAATATTATCGGTATCCAGTTGCAGTTTATTATCAGAGGACAGGCGGTTAATTTCATAGTCAGTAAACAGCGACATATTTTTGTTAAAGTACCAGGTAAAAGCGACATCGATATAATTAACTAAATCGGCATCACCCACCCCTTCAATATTTTCGGCACGGGTATAAACATAGCCAAGAGAAGGTGTGAATCCTGACTCAAACTGGTACTGAGCCGCCAGTTCCATCGTCTGGGTTTTGCGGGCATAACCGGTGACTTTCTTTTTAGACAGGCTGGAAACTCCTTTGGGTACCGTTAACGGGATGGTATTACGGGTTTGAGCAAAGGTGGCTGCCAGATAAATCTGGTTGGCGTCGTACTGAATACCGACAGTTCTGGTGGTGGCTCTGTCCCCGGAACCGAGGGCCTCCTCTTTCTGAGCCAGGGTCCGGTCAGAGGATGCATAGGCCGCACCCACACTGACACCACCGCCGATCAGGTAGCGGGCAGATGCCGCATAGCCGTCACCATTGGTGGTTTTTTCTTTTCTGTCGTCATTTTCGTTTTTACCCTGATATTGCAATGCCACATCCAGACCATCGATCAGGTCAAAGAAATCATTGTTGCGCCAGGTTAGCAGACCATTGGCACGTTTGGTCATAAACTGGTCTTTTTTCACGTAGCCATCGCCGCCGAACTCAGGGAAGACATCGGTCCAGGCCTCGATATCGTATGTGGCACCATAGTTACGACCATAGTCAATGGAGCCCCATTTTTTAACTTTCAGACCGGCAAAACCCAGCCTGGTCTTGTCATTATCGGTTCCCTCAGACTCTGAGACGCTACTATCGGCTTCATATTCCCATTGACCATAACCTTGCAGCCAGTCATTAATTTTGGTCCGACCTTTAAATCCGAACCGGACATAACTCTGGTCACCATCATTATCTGCAGATTTGGAAATATAATGCTCGGCACGGACTTTACCGTACAAACTTAATTTGTTGCCATCATTGTTGTAAATCAGCGCAGCATGAGAAGCCACAGGAATGAGTAAATAAGAAATAAGAATCGCGAGAGAATTGCCTTTAATCATTATTATCGCCACTGTTTCAGTAAGAAAAAGTCACCCTTCCGTGCAGAAGACGGACAGGTGATTTAAAAAAGGTAACAATGATTTACAGGACGCAGATGATAGAAATATGACATGAGTGGCAATTCAGGCAATTCAGAAGATCATCTGAATAAAAATTAAACATTGATGACAGTGGTGGGGAGCTGGTTATATAAATTCCGGCCCGACTCAGCAGAAATAACCTGAGTCCGGGCCAATAAGTACCCAAGGTTATGCCGGTGTCTGGCGGACAGCGCTAATCCCACGGCTGATAAGATAAAACAGTGCACCCAGGGTTCCGACAAAAAATCCGGGGGGCCAGTCGCTGAACCATGACAGGGCAATGGCACTCCATGCCACGACCAGTGCCATCACCACAGACAGTAATAATGCGCTGCCCGGTCTGCGGCACAGGGTACGGGCAATGGCAGCCGGGGCGACCATCAGGCTAAATACCAACAATGAACCGACCACAGGTACTGCCAGACTGGTGGTGAGTGCCAGTATAGTCAGGAATCCGGCCTGGGTGGCGCGCAGAGAAATTCCCCGTACCACTGCCAGTTCCGCTGAGAGTGAACTGAGCAACAGTCGGCGGAAAAGAAGGGCGGTCAGCGAAATACTGATTACGGCGGTGACCGCCAGGGGGATTAACTGTGCACGACTAATCCCGAGCAGGTCACCAAACAGCAATGAATACACGGATTGTGCATAGCGTCCGCTGAGACTCAGCAACAGGGTTCCGGTGGCCAATAGCATGACCAGACAGAGCGCCGTCGCAGTTTCATGCCGGTGATGACGGCTGAAGTGACTGATTCCTGCGGCTCCCAACCCGGCAAACAGCAAGACCCCGTAAAACGGATTGATACCCAGTAACACCGCCGCTGCTGCACCGGGAAATGCCCCCATCGGTAAGGCATGTGCGGTAAAAGATTCACCGCGTAAAATAACAAAAAATCCGACGATACCGCACAGGACTGCTACCAGAGTGGCGGCAATCCATCCGGTTAACATAAACCCGCTAAACATGCTGATTCTTCCTGAACAAACGTTCTGACAGCCGCTTTTCACGACTGAAAAGTCCGGACACGACCCCACTGGCTGCCCAGACAATAAAAATGATCCCGACAATAAAGAAGCTGACCGGCCAGCCCTGACCGTTGGTCCAGTAGAAGCTTTCCCATGCCAGCCAGACCCCGATCCACACGGAGAGTAAACCGGTCAGGGCCGCAATAATCAGTGCCGTGGCTGCTGAACGGGCAAACTTCAGCGCTATGGCTGCAGGACCGGTCAGCAGTGCTGTCGACAAAATAGCGCCGACAGTCATTGACGACAAGGCCACGGCCAGTGCCAGTGCGGCCAGTTGCATAATACCCACCCGGCGGACAGCAACTCCACGAATCACTGCCAGTTCAGGATCGATGGCACATAACAACACAGGTCGCCAGATAATCGCTAACAGTACCAGTACTGCCGCTCCGGTGGCGAGAATCCAGGGAATAATTGATGCCGGCAATGTCCAGATGGATCCAAACATCACAGATAATGTGGCACCAGACGAATTATGATGTTTTACAGCGAAATAGAGAAACAGGGCGGAAAACCCCAGCCCGGCACTGAGTACGATCCCCGTCGCCAGGCTGCGTTCCCGACTACGTCGTGTCGCACTGAGTTCAATACCTGCGGCTCCGGCCAGCGCCATAATAATAAAACCGGCCAACGCATTGATGCCGAGCAGAAAGGAAGCGGCACCTCCTGCACTACTGATATCGGATAAGGCATGGCCGGCAAATGCATGGCCACGAATCAACGCGAATACACCGGTAATTCCACAGACCAGGGCAGCACCACCGCCAACGATCAGGGCGGTATGCACGGTTTCACTGCTAAAAAAGCCGTGGCTGAATAACGCGGAAAACATAAATGAATACCTAAGGAACGGTGGTTACATGAGGGGCCTGGCAGTCTACCGGGTCAGAGAGGGCGCTGTCACGATCAGTGGCAACTACCAGTATCCGGCCGTGAACCCGGATCACATCAATATGGTAGCCATATAACTGACTGAGTACGCTGGTACGGATTACCTGGTCTGTCGGGCCGCTGGCGGCCTGGCCATTAGCCAGATAGACCACCCTGTCCATCACCGGCAACAACGGATTAATATCATGGGCTGACAACAGCACCGAAACCTGCTGTTCACGTACCAGTCTTTTCAGCACACTGATGATATCTGCGGCTGCGGCCATATCCAGGTTAGCCAGAGGTTCATCCAGCAATAAAATCCGCGGGCGCCGCACCAGTGCATGAGCAATCAGCACCCGTTGTTGTTGCCCGCCAGACAAGCGGCCGATCCGCTGGTCAGCAAAAGCGAGAGCATCGACCGACGCCAGAGTGTCATTGATTAACTGACGATGACGGTTTGGCCAGAGTCTGAAACCCGGCCGATGGCCATCAAGTCCAAGGGCAACCACATCTCTGGCAGTCAGAGGAATATCCGGGTCGAGGAAATTTTTCTGCGGGACATAGCCCGCAGCAGAGAGTCCCTGTTGTACCGGATGACCGTTCAGTAATATCCGGCCACTGGATAACGGTTGCAGGCCAAGCAGCGAACGAAACAGAGTGGTTTTCCCTGAACCGTTGGCACCGATCAACCCACAAAATTCGCCGTGGTTGATATCGAAACTGACGTCATGAAGTACCTGCCGCCCGGGGTAACTGACCCCGAGCTGACTGACACTCAGTACCTGAGACTGGTGAGACATATTTTTTTATTTACCGGCAATCAATGATTCTGTGGAGGCTTTTTCTGTCAGGGCTTTACGTAACGCTTTGACTTCCGCCAGCATCCAGGACTGATAGTGATATCCTGGTTCAGGCATTGTTTCATATACACCGACCACCGGTATATTATTTTTTCTCGCCAGGCTGAGGAAATGTTCGGTAATCGGGTCGGTGACCTGCTGATTATACAGGAATGCCCGGACTTTTTTACCGTTCAGTAACTCATTTTGCGCGCTCACCAACTGAGGTGCCGGGTCAACATCATTCATGATGCCGTATTCAAGGGCCTTCGGGGTGAGAATCTTCGCACCAGCGGCCTGCAGCAGGTAGTCACCTACCGGCTCGGTTACTGCCACCGGAGTATCAGGGAAATCTTTTTTGAATTCCTGAATAGCGGCATTGAGCGGTTGCATAGACTGACGGAAAGAGGCTGCATTTTTCCGGAATTCAGCAGCATGTTCAGGCAACGCTTTCGCCAACTGGTCGGCGATAGCATCAGCGACCGCCGGCATAGTATTAGGGTCATACCACAGGTGCGGGTTTTCGGTATTTTCTGGCAGCTTCAGTAAGTTATGAACGTTGATAACGTTACGATCAGAATTAGGTGATGCAGCAATCAGTTTATCCGCCCAGTCATCATAACCGGCACCATTTTCAACAATCAGGGTGGCGCTGGCAATCTGGCGGGCAATACCCGGACTGGCTTCAAAAGTGTGCGGGTCAGTATTAGGGTCCGAGACAATGGAGGTGACCTCAACGTATTTGCCACCAATCTGGCTGATGACATCGGCATACTGATTTTCGATACCAATCGCATGAACCGGGGCGTCTGCCGCATGGCTGGCCTGGCTAAATGCCAGTAGAGAAGTCATGATAGCTGCGACTGGCAGCAGGGATCCGGTGAGTTTACCGGCAGAGATTCCGTGTTTTTTATTATTAACTTTGGTCAAAGTGGACTGAGTCATGTTGTGCATTTACATCCCCGTAGTATCGTGAGCAGGTTCTTGTGATGTTATAATATAACAATAAATGTCGGCGCTCATCCTATACTTTCTGTCAGTTCTGTCAATAGCCGCTACCCGTCACCAGGGTAAAATGACAGTGGGTGGACTGCAGGTTTTCATCCTGCGGAGAGCTCTGTGGGGAAAGGGTATTTCCGGGGATGATAAGTCGGAGGCCATGATCTGGCGGCCTGGCTGTTCAGTTGAGAGGCTATTTGCCCGGGAAGGGGCATCAGCAAGTAAAGGAGAGCGATGTACCCCGCGAATGGGCCTCCCGGTGAAGGCCCGGGAAGCCCTCAGATTATCCGTGAGTGCGTGTTTTCATTAATGCGGCGACCAATACCGATATCAGACAACCCACGCTCAGATAAACCGCTACGCTGTGCCAGCTGCCACCAGACCCCGTGACTAATGCCGCAGCGATAAACGGGGTGAACCCGCCACCGACCACACTGGCTACCTGATAGCCCACCCCGGCACCACTGTAACGGAAACCGGCACCGAACATTTCTGTGAACATGGGTTGCTGAACACAGACCACCATGTCGTGAGCAATATTCGCCAACATCAGTGAGAAGAAGATAATCCACACGACCGACTGTGATTCCAGTGCCATAAAAAAGGGTACCGCGCTGAAGGTACCGATCAATGCCCCGGTAATATAAATTCGGCGTCTGCCATAGTTATCCGCAAGCCAGGCGAAGCAGGGAATGGTTACGCAGCTAATTGCCCCGACCAGCAGACCAATATTCAGAAATAAGTCCCGGGAAAGACCCAGGTTCTGGGTCGAATAATTGAGCGCGAAGGTAGTGACAATGTACATCGTTAACAGCTCACATAAACGCAATGCGATGATCTGTAAAAATGCCCCCGGGTGCTTAATCAGAGCCTGGAGAACCGGTAAGCCACTGTGTCGCTCCGGGATTGCCTGTTGTTCAAATTCGGCCGATTCCTGCATACCGTGACGAATCCACAGGGCGCCCGCCACCAGCAGTACACTAAAAATAAACGGGATTCGCCATCCCCAGCTAATGAACTGCTGGTCAGTGGTGAAATGACTGATCAGCGACACCAACCCGGTAGAAAGCAATAAACCAACGCCATAACCTACCTGGACGCCGCTGCTGTAAAAAGCTTTTTTCTTTTCCGGCGCACTTTCGACCGATAATAACGCTGCGCCACCCCATTCGCCGCCTACCGCAAACCCCTGAATCGCGCGGAGTGTCACCAGTAACACCGGAGCCAGCCAGCCGATTTGGTTAAAAGAGGGTAACAAACCGATAGCTGCCGTTGCACAACCCATAATCCAGACGGTCAGCATCAGCATGCGTTTGCGGCCAAGACGATCCCCAAAATGACCGAAAATAATGCCGCCTAACGGACGGAATAAAAAGCCAACGCCAAAGGTGGCGAATGCTGCCAGTGTACCCATCGCAGGGCTGATTTGTGGGAAAAATTCACGGTTAAACACCAGCGCCGCAGTAATGCCGTATAACAAAAAGTCATACCAGTCGACCACTGCACCGGCAAAACTCCCCCAGGCAGCACGTCTTGCCCGTGAAAGAGAATGGCCATGTGATTCACGGCTGTCTGATGTGAGTGTTGAGTCCATAGTTGTCCTGCCAGTCATTAGTTTTTTTTATCACTTCTGCACCCATCGTCGTCTGCCATTGTCATCGGGAGCTCAGGAGGTTTATGCAGGGGTAAGAGACTACCCCGACAGAAGGCTGCTGAAAACTGTTTTACTGCAGTTTTAAACAGAAAAGATAAAAACTGTTTATCACGCAGGTAAATCATGCACTTTGTGCGCCGCAGGAGGCTGACTTCCTCGCAGCAGAATAATGACTATCAGTGACATTGTCACGGACTACAGTGTCGTTTAACATCAGTGACAATGCCATCTTTGTTACATTTAATTTTACCGTATTGTTAGCAGTGTAAGAATGCTGGCTTATGATTAACACAGGACAGCAAGTCCTGCAGGTCGAACAGGGGGAGCGTTATAATGGCATTATTAACTGACTGGCAGTCCCGATTTGACCAATGGTTCAGGGAGAACTGGGACCATGAAGACAAAGCGCATGATCTGGCACACCTGCAACGCGTCTGGGCCAGTGCGCAAAAGATTATGCAGGATAGTGAGGCCAATCCACTGGTTGTGCTAACTGCCTGCTATTTTCACGACATTGTGAATCTGCCAAAGAATCATCCTGAGCGACACTTAGCATCCCGTTATGCTGCCCGGGAAACGGTTAGGGTGCTACAGGCAGATTTCGCCGATTTTCCCTCCGAACTTTACCCGGCCGTGAGTCATGCGGTCGAGGCGCACAGCTTCAGCGCCGGAATACCCGCAGAAACCGTGGAAGCCAAAATTGTGCAGGATGCTGACCGGCTGGAGTCATTAGGGGCTATTGGTCTGGCACGGGTGTTTTATACCTCCGGAGCCCTGGGCAGGGCGTTGTTCGACAGTGAAGACCCGTTTGCCCGTCAACGTCCGCTGGATGATATCCATTGGGCTCTGGACCATTTTCAGACCAAATTACTCGGCTTACCGGCAACGATGCATACTGAGACCGGCAGAGCGATTGCCAGGTATCATGCCGCGTTTCTGGTGGAGTATATGGCAAGGCTGAGTAGTGAGCTGGCCGGAGGAGTACAGCATCCGGATGAAGCCATCCGCGAAGAGTTTATGGCGCGGGTAGATAAATGTTAACTGCAGCCGGCCCGGGCGGCCGGCTTTACTCTTCTGTCAGTGATTCCGGTTCAAATCTTTCACACACACTTCGCAATAGTCGGCCTATACTTCCGTAAGGGTGAATGTATTTCCTGTAATCTGTCAGGCGTTAGCATCGTCACTACGGTGAGTACCCTGCGCAGAATTAAAAATCTGGTTGTGCGTTTTCTCCGTCGATGCTGAAACGGGTTTACTCTGAATCACAGGCCTGTTACAAAGTGTGACTGAACAATCGGCGGGATGGCTACTGAGCGTGAAGTCTCTGAAGGACGGGCGCAGTCACTGGTGGCCTCCGTTCTGTAACTTTCATCCGGAACAAAACCATGGCCAGTATCAAACTGACGGTAAAACGGCTGTATGCCCTGCAGAATGAGCGGATGGTGAATACCCGCGCTACCGCGACTATTTTCGTCGGAGAACAGTTGATCGCCACAGAAGAGATCAGTGGCCTGACCGAAACGCCGGTGAGCAAGTATATTCATCATGATCTGCCCGCCGGCCTGCCGGTGCGGGTGGAATGGCAAACTGCGGGTATTGCCGATATGACCGTAAGTGAAATGGACGTTTGTCCGTGTTGCCGGCACAGTGAGCCGGAGGACTGAGTCGCCGTGCTCATCGTCATGATGAGTAGTTTTTTTATTCAACAGGAAGGGAAATTTCTTTGGCAGGAACCAGTTTACTCACACTACTCGACGATATTGCTACCCTGCTGGATGATATTTCAGTCATGGGGAAAGTCGCCGCTAAGAAAACCGCCGGAGTATTAGGCGATGATTTATCACTCAATGCGCAACAGGTGACGGGTGTAAAAGCCAACCGTGAGTTGCCTGTGGTATGGGGCGTAGCTAAGGGGTCGTTGCTCAATAAAGTTATTCTTGTTCCGCTGGCCTTACTGATATCGGCATTTGCCCCCTGGCTGATTACTCCGCTACTGATGCTGGGTGGCGCTTATCTGAGTTATGAGGGAGTGGAGAAAATCGTCCACTGGCTGACGGCCGATAAACAGCGTAAATCTCCTGAGGCCCGGCAACAGCGGTTGCAGAAGCTCAGTGAGCAGGAAGCTGCCCGCTATGAAAAAGATAAAATCAAAGGTGCGGTTCGCACCGATTTCATTTTGTCGGCGGAGATCGTGGCCCTGACCCTGGGGATTGTCTCGTCGGCACCGTTGCTGAATCAAATCCTGATCCTTGCGGGAATTGCTGTGTTGGTGACTGTGGGGGTATATGGCATTGTTGCACTGATCGTTAAAATTGATGACCTGGGATTCTGGCTGCAAAAGAAACAGTTATTTCTGGCCCGTAAAACCGGTGACGGTTTATTGGTCCTGGCGCCGTTACTGATGAAAGTATTGTCAGTCGTCGGGACACTGGCGATGTTTTTAGTTGGCGGCGGGATTGTCATCCACGGAGTCCCCTGGTTACATCACAAGGTGGAACAACTCAGTGAACAGAGCAGTGACCTTTTCGCATCACTGATCGGCAGTATTGCAGCACCTCTGGTCATTGGTGCGGTGATTGGGTCGATTGTGCTGTGCCTGGTAAAACTGTTTGGAAAATTATCCGGTAAAAAGGTATAACTGCCGGCAGGTATAAAGTAGCGGAGTAGATGATGAGCGACGATATTTTCGAATTTGATATTGATGCCCAGCTGGCAGATGCAGAAGCCAAAGCACAGGAAAAGGCGAATGAAATCCCGACTGATCTTAATGATGAAGCCGATTGTGAAGGCTGTAAAATCTGATTTGTAGTCGATGTCTGTGGCGTATAATCTGAGCAGGACAACCAAAAGGTTGTCCTGTTTTACTTTAATGGCATGCTGAAAAACAACAGGAGCAGAAGATGCAGGTAAATGAATGGGTCAGTGTCAAAACCGACGGCGGACCCCGCAGAACCGGTCAGGTCCTGGCGGTGGAATCATTCAGTGAAGGCGTCATGTTTCTGGTGGCTCTGGAGGATTATCCGCGTGGAATCTGGTTCTTTAACGAAGATAACTCCCCGGAGGGAATCTTTGTGGAACCGGTCACCGCACCGGAAGCGTCACGGCCCGACTAAGCGATGGCAGTTACGCATTGCGATCACTGGCTGCAATTGAGCCCGCTGGTCAGGGTGTGGGTCAGCCTGAGCAGATGATGGATAACCTGTTTGTTCTGAGTCTTGATTTTTTTCTTTATATTCCCTTTATGTGCCGAAATGGTTTTGGTTTTTATCTGCATCATCCCGGCAATCCTCACGGTATCATACCCGGACATCCACATTCTCAGCATTTCATGTTCGGTCCTGCTGAGCGCGACCGGACCTGTCAGTGACGTGGCATTGCGTCGGCACTTGATCTTGCCTTTTTTTATCAGATAGCCGCTGATCAGCTCTTCCAGAGTGGTCCTGTCC
>Ga0157363_1000614_pt1 | contig 27573 bp, 22 predicted proteins | sample AttsexASBM1_FD_111477 | JGI IMG/M metagenome (GOLD analysis project Ga0157363, IMG submission 111477) | Fungus gardens microbial communities from leaf cutter ant in Ribeirão Preto, State of São Paulo, Brazil - Atta sexdens ASBM1 | ecosystem: Host-associated > Fungi > Mycelium > Unclassified ... | reverse complement strand
TTCACGCTGCTGTCTTCGGTCAGTCTTGTTGCCAAAACGTTCCCTGCGGATCCGGCTCCGATAATGATGTAATCAAATTCCATTAGTCGCTCCTCAGGTTAAAGCTCAATTAAAATACGGACTGAAAACGAGATAACTCGACCTGCACCGACTTCACCTGGGTGTAGTTTTGCAAGGTCATCAGGCCATTTTCACGGCCAATACCGGAGTGCTTGTAACCTCCCACCGGCATTTCGGCGGCAGATTCACCCCAGGTGTTGATCCAGCAGATACCCGCTTCGATCTGGTGAATCACGCGGTGTGCGCGGTTCAGGTCTTGCGTGACTACGCCCGCAGCCAGACCGAAATCGGTGGCATTGGCGCGACGTACCACTTCTTCTTCGCTTTCGTAAGTCAGAATCGACATCACCGGCCCGAAGATCTCTTCACGCACGATGGTCATCTCATCGCGGCAATCGGTGAATACGGTCGGTTCAACCCAGGCACCGTTATCAAACCCGGCACCGCTCAGGCGTTTGCCGCCGCACAGCAGACGCGCACCTTCGTTGATACCGGATTCGATATAGCGCATCACGTTGTCGCGGTGGGGGAAGCTCACCAGCGGGCCAAAGTTTGTAGCAGGATCATTCAGATCGCCCGCTTTGATGCGTGCAACACGTTCAGCGATTTTCGCTTCAAACGTGGCCTGGAATTTAGCCGGGATAAACACGCGTGTACCGTTGGTGCAGACCTGGCCCGAGCTGTAGAAATTGGCCATCATGGCGATGTCAGCGGCCAGATCGAGATCGGCATCATCAAAAACGATCAGCGGTGACTTGCCACCCAATTCCATAGTGACTTCTTTCAGCGTGGAACCTGCGGCATTCGCCATCACTTTTTTGCCGCTGGCCACGCCGCCGGTAAAGGAGACTTTATCGATGCCCGGATGGTCAGTCAGCAGTTGACCAGTGACCGCGCCACGACCGTTCAGCACATTGAATACGCCGGCAGGCAGGCCCGCTTCGGTGTAAATTTCTGCCAGTTTTAATGCTGTAAGTGGGGTGACTTCGCTCGGCTTAAAGATCATCGCATTACCCGCTGCCAGCGCAGGCGCGGATTTCCACAAAGCGATCTGAATCGGGTAGTTCCACGCACCAATACCAGCGACCACGCCGAGCGGTTCACGGCGGGTATAAACAAACGCCGTGTCGCGCAGCGGGATCTGCTGGCCTTCCAGCGTCGGGATCAGCCCGGCGTAATATTCCAGCACGTCAGCACCGGTCACGATGTCAACATATTGGGTTTCGCTCAGCGGCTTACCGGTGTCGAGGGTTTCCAGCGCGGCCAACTCGTCGTTGCGCTCACGCAGAATATCGACGGCACGGCGCAGAATGCGTGAGCGCTCCATGGCGGTCATCGCGGCCCAAACTTTCTGGCCTTTTTGCGCGGCAGCGACGGCGCGATCAACATCTGCCTGTTCCGCTTCATGTACTTCGGCCAGTACTTCGCCATTGGCCGGGTTGATGGTCTGGAATGTATTACCTGCGCTCGCCGCAATGAACTGACCATCGATATACAGCTGCTGTTCGGTGAATCGGGACATGATTTCTCCTTCCTCAGTGATTCAGTGCGCCAGCAAGTTGCTGACGGATAAATTGGGTGGTGAGCGTTTTGGCCACATCCAGATTGAACGGTTTCCCACTCAAGGCGGCGCGAAGCCAAAGGCCATCAATCAGGGATGCCAAACCGTGTGCCGCTAATCGTGCCTGCTCACGTGGCAACTCACGACGAAACTCGGCAGCCAGTGTCGAAAACAAACGACGGCTGCTGACGCGCTCTAAACGACCGAGCTGCGGCTGATGCATGCTGCTGGCCCAAAAATCCAGCCAGGCTTTCATTGCTGCGCTGTGCACTTGGGTGTCATCGAAGTTGCCTTCGACAATTGCCAGCAGGCGCGCTTCGGTCTTCGCGCCAGCCAATGGTTTCAAGCGGGCAGCCACGGCATCACGTAATTGACGCGTAATGTCGCGCATCGTTGCTTCCAGCAAACCGTTCTTGTCTTTGAAGTAGTGGCTGATGATGCCGGTTGAGACGCCAGCCCGGCGCGCAATTTGCGCAATGGTTGCGTCGTTGATACCCACTTCGTTGATGGTATCGAGGGTTGCATCAATCAGCTGCCGACGACGAATCGGCTGCATTCCCACCTTTGGCATGACTCCAGCTCCACCACAATGTCAGAGGACTATTTAAACTTTTTTTGATTGCACGTTCAATATAAAAAAGAATTTTGTTAGGATACTGTGCTTCGATTGTTACAAAAGCGCAGCGGTGATCCGGGCTATGCGGCTCATCGTCAGAAGAAAGCACTACAGGGAGGGACAACAGGGGTACTGATAACAACAAGGCCTGGCAGACAGGTCACGCTAATCCATTGAGTCATTACAGGAAATTAACCAGAGGTCATCGATGATTAATCCACCTGCCAGTGAAAAAGACAGAATCAATCCTGTGGTGTTCTACTCCTCAGCCGGACTGATTCTGACATTTTCACTTGTCACTATTTTTTACAGCGAGCTGGCTGCCAGCTTAATTCAGACTGCGGTTAACTGGGTTACCGCTACATTTGGCTGGTACTACATGCTGGCCGCGACGCTGTATATCGTGTTCGTTATCTACATGGCCTGTTCACGTTACGGCGCCATCAAGCTCGGGCCAGAGCAATCCAAACCAGAATTCAGCTTATTAAGCTGGTCAGCGATGCTGTTTGCGGCCGGTATCGGAATTGATCTGATGTTCTTCTCGGTGGCCGAACCGGTCACGCAGTACATGCAACCGCCTGAAGGCGCCGGACAAACCATGGAAGCCGCCCGGCAAGCCATGGTGTGGACGTTGTTCCACTACGGCGTAACTGGCTGGTCAATGTACGCGCTGATGGGGATCGCGCTGGGGTACTTTAGCTACCGCTACAATCTGCCGCTCACCATCCGTTCTGCGCTGTATCCAATCTTTGGCAAACGTATTAACGGGCCGATTGGCCATACCGTGGATATTGCAGCGGTAGTGGGGACCATCTTCGGCATCGCCACCACCTTAGGGATTGGCGTGGTTCAGCTCAATTATGGCCTGAACGTGTTGTTTGATATTCCGGAAGGCTTTACCGCGCAGGCGGCGTTGATTGTGCTGTCGGTGATTATCGCCACCATTTCCGTGACCTCTGGCGTGGATAAAGGCATCCGTATTCTGTCGGAACTCAACGTTGCGCTGGCATTGGGGCTGATTCTGTTTGTGCTGTTCATGGGCAAAACCGACTTCCTGCTGAATGCACTGGTGCTCAATGTCGGTGATTACATCAACCGCTTTATGGGCATGACGCTGAACACCTTTGCGTTTGATCAGCCAAGAGAGTGGATGAACAGCTGGACGTTGTTCTTCTGGGCATGGTGGGTCGCCTGGTCCCCGTTTGTTGGCTTGTTCCTGGCGCGCATTTCACGCGGTCGTACTATCCGTGAGTTCGTGCTCGGTACGCTGATTATTCCGTTCACCTTCACGCTTTTGTGGCTGTCGGTCTTTGGTAACGCCGCGCTGTATGAAATTATCCACGGTGATGCCGGCTTTGCTCAGGAAGTGATGGCGCATGCAGAACGTGGCTTCTACAGCCTGCTGGCGCAGTATCCGGCGTTTAAGTTCAGCGCTTCGGTCGCGACCATTACCGGCATGCTGTTCTACGTCACCTCAGCGGATTCCGGTTCACTGGTGTTGGGTAACTTCACTTCGAAGCTGAAAGACATCAACAGTGATGCACCGAACTGGCTGCGTATCTTCTGGTCAGTGGCGATTGGTGTTCTGACCATGGGTATGTTGATGACCAACGGTATCTCTGCGCTGCAGAATGCCACGGTGATCATGGGACTGCCGTTCAGCTTTGTGATCTTCTTTGTGATGGCCGGTTTGTATAAGTCTCTCAAAGTGGAAGACCATCGCCGCGCCAGCGCCAGTCGTGAAACGGCACCGTACATTCCGGCCAGCAACGATCGCCTGAGCTGGAAGAAACGTCTGTCGCGTCTGATGAACTATCCAGGCACACGCTACACCCAGCAAATGATGGAGAACGTCTTGTTCCCGGCAATGCAGGATGTAGCGAAAGAACTGGAGTTGCGCGGCGGTCGGGTTTCACTGGACCGCGTGGAGCCGGAAGAGGGCCATCCGTTAGGTTATCTGGATTTGCGCGTGCTGCTGGGTGAAGAGCAAGACTTCGTGTATCAGATCTGGCCGCAGCAGTATTCGGTGCCGGGCTTTACCTATCGAGCGCGCAGTGGTAAATCGACCTATTACCGTCTGGAGACATTCCTTCTGGAAGGTAGCCAGGGCAACGATTTGATGGACTACAACAAGGAGCAGGTGATTATCGATATTCTCGATCAGTACGAACGTCACCTGAACTTTATCCATTTGCATCGCGAAGCACCGGGCAGCAATATCACTTTCCCAAGCGTATAAGCCCACGGACAGCGGCAGCCCTGCCGCTGTCCGTGCACTTTCCCTGGAGCAAGCTACACTTTCAGCCTGCTCTAAGGGAGACTGAAATGAAATTGGGTTTTGCGTGTAAGTACTTCGATGCACAGGCTAAGCAGCCGTTTCCGTTTAAAATCACCACGCGTACGCGTTTCCTGAGTCTTGATCGCGAGGAACAAGCGCGTTTACTGGCGCAGTTGGCAACCAACAACCTCGAAAACCAATTCCTCACGCTGCAGCAACTGGCAAAACTGCCGGATGCGATGCGCATGATGCGAATTGGCAGCGACCTGTTGCCGCTGTATACCGTGCCAGAGGCCACCGCCATCTACAGCGAATTAATGCCCGATTTAAAACCGTTGTTTGCCAGGTGTGGCGAGATAGCGCGCGCAAACAACATCCGTCTCTCATTCCATCCCGGACAATATTCCGTACTCGCTTCGGATAATGAAGGGGTAGTGGATCGGGCGATTGAGGATGTGGAGTATCATGCACTGTGTGCCGTGTTAATGGGGTATGGTCGCCAGTTCCAGGATTTCAAAATCAATATCCATATGAACGGCAAAAAAGGCATCGAGGGGTTTCGCGCGGCGTTTCAGCGCCTCTCTCCTGAAGCACGCAATATGCTGACGGTTGAAAATGATGAAATCTCTTGTTCGCTGGATGATGTATTACAGGCGCGCGATCTCTGTCCGGTGGTGCTAGATATTCACCATCACTGGGTGAAAGAGAATCAATTTATCAAAGCGGATGATGCGCGTATCCCGTTAATTATCGAATCGTGGCGCGGTGTGCGTCCGGTATTACATTATTCGATTGCGCAGGAAGGATTAATCCCAGAACACGGCTTCCCGGATCAGCGCGATTTAACGGTGGCAAAAACCAAACTGCGTGCACATTCTGACTACTACTTTAATCAGGATTTAAATGACTGGGCGCTGTCATTTAAAGACTTCGACATTATGTGCGAAGTGAAAATGAAGAATCTGGCGGTCGAGCGCTTATATCACTATTCAAAGACGGGAAAAGAGTAGGGTGTGGGTTAAGCCGTGACCAGGCTTAACCCTTTCACTTATTTGCGTGCAGCAACAATACCCTGTTGTGTCGCTTCAATAGCTATCTTAAATCCGGCGGCAGCGGCTTTGTCATTGGTGGTCACTGCGGCAGCCTCACGATCTTTAACCGACTGCAACATCTGCGATTCCATTTGCTTATCCAGGCCGTTAATCGTCCAGTTAGCACCTTTATAGCAGGTGAATGTGATGACCTTACGGTAATTTTCCTCAGTATATCCAGCATCTTCGAAAGACATTGGGGAACCAAGTAGCTGCGTGGTCATTTTTTTAAATTTAGCCACCGCATCGCGTGGCGCAATAGTGTCGCAGGTGTTCTGCACCTTTTGACTAAATGAATCACGATCAATTTTGGCTTCAGTGATCAACTTCTGTCGTGATTCCTGATGTTGATGTGCGTCTTGGGTGAAATTATTGTCAGGTTTTCCTGATAAGGTAATTTCAGCGTGAGCAAAGCCAGAGAGGAATAGTGCGGCAATAGCAACCTGTCGTTTCATAATGACTCCTGTCATAGTGATAAAAAAAGCAGTTTATATTGGTACTGAAGGGATGAAATAGTATCACAATTCAATGAGTTTAATATGCAGCGAAATAATGGTCAGGCGGGATGTTATTAGAAGTGGGAATGTGAACCAAATCAATTGGGCAGAATATTCCGCCCAGAAGTTGTGAAAAAATGCTTAAGGTGAGGTAATCACAATCGCCACACGGCGATTCTGCGCGCGGCCTTGTGCACTGTTATTGCTGGCAATGGGGGCGCTCATGCCCAGACCTCGGGTGGTGATGTTGGTTCGCGGTACATCCGCACCCAACGCCCATTGTGTTGCCACAGCATCAGCACGTTTCAGTGACAACTGCTGGTTATAATCCGCCTTGCCGTAATTATCCGTATGACCGTCAATGCGGACATGCTGAATGCCCGTCGCTGAGAGGTTTTTCGCCATATTGGCGATATTGGCTTTACTGGCCGCGGTGAGTTCAGACTCATTTACCCCAAACAGGATTTTGTCGGATAAACCTAATCCCCAGCCTTCCATATTTTCAGTAAAACCTGCGCTTTGCATCGCCGCAATCTGTGCGGCGGAGAAACGACCTTTTGACTGACAGCCCGCACAAGCCAGAATACACAGCAGCAGAAAGAGTTTAATTTTCATACCTGTACCTTACTTATCCCTTTGTTTTTGTACATATGCATATCTGCACGTTCCAGAATTGATTGCACCGTATCGCCATGCTGCGACCAGGCGTAACCAATAGTGACCGAGGTGGTTATCGGTGTGCCTTCCGCGATCATAATCTTCTGCGCAATGGCTTCCCTGATCTCCTCTGTCAGTTGCAGCAGCTGTTTCTCAGTCGCGCGGCTGGTTATTAACATCGCAAACTCATCACCGCCGAGGCGCGCGACCATATCCTGTTTATAGGCCAGTGCAAGCAGGCGGGAACCGATGGCTTTCAGCACCTCATCGCCCGCCGCATGTCCCCAGTTATCATTGATGCTCTTGAATCGATCGCCATCCAGGAACAGCAACACAAAGCGCTCATGAGCGAATTGGCCATCAAGCAATCGGGTTAACTGCGTGACAAAGGCGGCGCGGTTGGCCAGTCCGGTGAGCGGATCTTCCAACGCTTTCGCCGCTAACGACCGGTTATCACGCAGTAACGAAGCCTGTAGTGATTGCATCTCTGCGAGCAACGAGTTGAGATCGTCCGAAAACAGCTGAAACTCTTTGGTCGGGCTTTCGGGAATACGCAGCGAAAAATCACCCGAGCTGATGACGTAATGAATCGAGCTGGTGATATTGCGTAGCGTCTGCAAAATTCCCCGATGCAGAAAAGCGCTCAGCATAAAGGCAACAATCAGTACGCAAAGCATACCGCTGGATAAAATCATCACTGAGTAACGGATAAAATCCGTCGCCCCTTTGACCGTACCCGCCAGCGTCAACGTCCCGACGACATTTTCCGCATGATTAATATTGACGCTCAGCGGGCGCGCGTAGATCCATTCGCGTAAGAAGTTCTCATACCAGCCATCCTGCTGCTGTTGATCTTGCCAGTTAACCAACACGGTTTGATCGTCCGTTACCAGTTTCGCCGTAGCAAACATGCCTTCGTTGCCCAACATGGCAATTTTTTTGTGGGCGTCATAACTGTCTTCAAATACGGTGGCAGCGGTCAGGCTGTTGCTCAGCGTTGCGGCAATCAGCTCCAGGTTGCGCTTTTCATAACGCTTGATGAAAAGTAACGAAGTGGAGGTCAGCAGCAACCAGCACAGCAACAAGATAACGGCGGAGTTGATGATGCTGATCTTGCGCAGCCTGATGCGGATAGATGATTTTTCATTTTTGATTTTTTCAAATTTCATCTTATTGGCTTCCTTTGCGCGACAGCAATAACACATCCGGACTCACGCGAACGCCACTGCGAGCCAGTGAATCAAGGTTTACGGCAAACATCGGATGATCGGCATTAAAAATAAGACAGAAAGCGGCTCCAATGGCGCAATCGGTATTATTTTCAGCCAGAGAGAGAACGGCGTGGCCTTTCTCCAGGCTGAGCAATTCGGTCTGTTGCTGCGGCGACTGATCGCCGAAATAGACGGCATCACAGCGATTGCTGGCTAACTCGGTTTCACTGTTGAGATAGACCACGCTAAAGGGCAGCGATGTCGCGGTGGCACTGGCAGGAAAATTGATGTGGCGCGAAGAATTGAACACACACAACTGTGGAGCGTCGTGCAACGCCGGCCAGCGGGTGAAGCTAATGATACCGCTGACAATACGGTTGGCTTTGTCATCTTTCGTCGCGGGGTTTTGCGCCGCAGCAGCAGGCAGGGATAGCGGCAATATCAACAGTGCCAGCGAACCGATGCAGATCAGCGCGGCTTTAAGCTGAGCCAAAAGCAGAAATAAAACTTCACGAGGGTGAAGACGAGGTTCAAAACGTAACATGCCGCTATTCCGCTGGGTTCAACCCGTAAATAGTACCATCGGCATTTATAAAAGAGTACAGGTGTTCAATAGCGGAAAACGCGGACTATTTACTCTGGCAGGATAATCAGATCCAATCATTAATAGAGAACTTAATGCAGTATTTATATAAACATGCCGGGCGAACTGACATCGCCCGGCAGTGAATCGCAAAGATTATTCACTTAAATCGCGGCCATTGCTGGCAATCACTTTTTTATACCACCAGAAAGATTTTTTGCGAGTGCGTGCCAGTGAACCATTGCCTTGATCATCACGATCGACGTAAACAAAGCCGTAGCGTTTACTCATCTCGCCCGTTGAGGCTGCGACCAAATCAATGCATCCCCAGGTGGTGTAACCTATCACCGGGATGCCATCGGCTATCGCTTCGCCCATTGCCTGGATGTGCTGCTTCAGGTAGCTGATACGGTAATCGTCATGAATCTCGCCGTTGGCATCGATTTCATCGCGCGCCCCCAGGCCGTTTTCCACCAAAAATAGCGGCTTTTGATAACGGTCGTACATCATGTTCATGGTGATGCGCAGGCCTAAGGGATCGATGCCCCAGCCCCAGGCGCTACGGGGAATGTGCGGATTGGTCAGCGATTTCACCACGTTCGCCGCACTGCTGTTTTTCTCGTTCATATCGGCTGAGGCACAGCGCGACGCATAGTAGCTGAAGGAGACAAAATCCACGGTATGACGCAGGAGTTCTGCATCACCGTCCTGCCACTCAATCTCAATGCCTTTCTCGCGGAACACGCGAGCTGCGTAGGAAGGATAAGCACCGCGCGCCTGCACATCGATAAAGAACAGGTTCTCGCGATCTTTTTCCATCGCCGCCCAGACATCTTCAGGGTTACATGACCACGGATAGAAATTGCCGCCCGCCAGCATGCAGCCGACCTGATTTTCGGGGTCAATCTCCTGTGCAATTTTCGTCACCAGCGCACTGGCGACCAGTTCATGATGCGCCGCCTGGTATTTAACCTGCTCTCGATTATCCTTTGGTCCGAAGACCAGGCCAGCGCCAGAGAACGGGCTGTGCAGCAGAATGTTGATCTCGTTAAACGTCAGCCAATATTTCACCAGCCCGTTGAAAGCTTCAAAGCAGGTGCGGGCATAGCGGGCGAAGAATTCAATCATCTTGCGGTTGCGCCATGAACCGTACTCGGTAACCAAATGCATCGGTACGTCAAAATGGCATAACGTCACCAGCGGCGTGATGCCATATTTTTGGCACTCTTCGAACAGGCTGCGATAGAAAGCGATACCTTCAGGATTTGGCGTTAACTCATCACCTTTCGGGTAGATGCGGCTCCAGGCGATGGACGTGCGAAACACCGTGAAGCCCATTTCCGCCATCAACGCGATGTCATCTTTATAGCGACGATAAAAATCGATGGCATCATGGCTCGGATAGTATTCATCATCACGCAAGGTGAAGCGCGGTTCCAGCCCGAGTTTGACCGGCATACGGTGTTCGCCCTGCGGGATCATATCCACCGTGGTTAAGCCTTTACCGCCCGCCAGATAGCTCCCCTCTGACTGATTGGCGGCTAACGCGCCGCCCCATAAAAATCCCTCTGGAAATGTCACTTCAGACATAAAAAACCTCAGTTAATCAATTCACATTGACGGCTTTAGCAGGATCCACAACCGGTTTAGGCTGCGCTGTTTCACTCACCGGAATATCTTCAAAGCCAAGAATCAGGGTCAGAACAAATGAAAGCACCACCGACAACACCATCACGCCACCCACCCACACAATGCTCATCGGGTTGGCCGGATCAAAAAACTGTACGCTGGTAAACAAGCCGGGTGAGGCCATGGAGTGGCTGGCGAGCCCGCCGATGCCGGCTACCGCGCCACAGATAAATCCGCTGATCAGGCTGGCGATCAGTGGTCGTTTGAGTCGCACCGCAACACCATACAGAGCGGGTTCCGAGATCCCAGCCACAATCGCTGAAGCCGCTGCGGCAAAAGCGGTCTGACGCAATTCCGGATTCTTGGTTTTGAAGGCTACGGCCAGCGATGACCCGCCGAGTGACAGATTGGCGCCGATTTCAGAGGGCATCACCATGCCTTCTTTGCCCGTTTCCGCGATGGTCTGAATGATGGTCGGGGTGAAGACGCGGTGCATGCCCGTCATCACCAGCAGCGGCCACAGCGCGCCCATGATCGCCACGGACAGCCATCCCAGATAGCCATGAATGGTATAAACCAGCGCTGAAATACCGCTACCAATCCAGATGCCTAGCGGACCAATCAGCACAATGGCAATCGGTGCGGCGATCAGCACAATCAGCATCGGTTTGAGGAAGTTTTTGGTGACCGCAGGGGTAAAGCGATCCACCCAGTATTCGATGTGCGACAGGATCCAGGTCATCACCAGCGCCGGGATCACGGTGTAAGTGTATTTCACCGCCGTCACCGGGATATAGGCGAACTCCACGGCCTGGCCTTGTGCCGCTTTGGCCATCAAATCAATAAAGTTGGGATGCACCAGTACGCCGGCAATCGCAATCGCCAATGACATATTGGTTTTAAATTTCAGTGCCGCCGAGGCCGCCACCATTACCGGCAGGAAGAAAAAGGCGCCGTCACCGATCACATTCAGGATCACCAGCGTAGACGAACCTTTCTCCAGTGCACCGCTCATCTCCAGCACCATTGCCAGCAGCTTGACCATCGATCCGCCGATGATCGCCGGGATCAGCGGCGACATGGTGCCCACCAGCGCATCAAGAATGCCCGTGCCAATGGTGCGAATGGTGATTTTGCGTTTTATCGGGGCGCTGTTGTCGCTATTGGGTGTGCCGAGTTTAAGCACTTCCTGGTACGCAAGATTAACGTTATTGCCAATGATCACCTGGCATTGGGTGTCGGTATGCACCACGCCCATCACGCCCGGAATCGCTTTTAGCGTGGCGTTATCGATCAGGGTCGTGTCGCGTAGCACGAAACGCAGGCGCGTCATGCAGTGCGTGACGGCTTCAATATTGGTTAAGCCGCCGAGCGAAGCCACGATGGCGCGTGAAACGTCAGCATAATTTTTAGCCATGGATTGTAGGTCTCTGATTTTTTTGAGTAGGGGTACGTTTGCCCGCATATCTATTGCGAGTCATGAGAAACCGGTTTCACAAAATCATGAATATGAAATCAATGGCAGGCAAGAAGTTTAAAATTTGATGTTTAAAAATGTGATGCTGATCGATAACGAAGTGAGGAGCGGGCAAACATTACGGTGAAAAAATTCTCCGCATAATTCGCGACTTAGGTAAACTTCAGCGATACGAGCGTAAATCAGAGTGAAATATGGCAACCATTGTTGAGGTGGCAAAGGTCGCAGGCGTATCTAAAGCCACGGTGTCACGTGTGCTGTCCGGCAACGGTTATGTCAGCGAAGAGAAGCGGGAATTGGTGTTTAAGGCCATCGCGGCAACCGGCTTTCGCCCCAATTTACTGGCGCGAAATCTGGCAACCAAGTCGAGCCAGACTATTGGCCTGGTGATCACCAACACCCTCTATTCCGGCAGCTATTTTACTGAGCTCATGCAGCATTCCGCCCGACTGATGGAGCAGCAGGGGCGACAACTGCTATTGGTGGATGGCAAACACAGTGCGGAAGAGGAGCGTGCTGCGATTCAATTTTTGCTCGATTTGCGCTGTGACGGCGTCATCATCTATCCGCGCTTTCTCACCATTGAAGAAATGGACGCTATCATCGATCAGCACTCGCATCCGATTCTGGTGATCAACCGTCGTCTGCGTCAACACGACAGCTACTGTATTTACGCCGATCAACAACGCACCAGCGCCGACGCCGTTGAAGCGTTAATCAAACTGGGGCATCGTGACATTGCCTTTATTACCGGGTCGCTCGATTCGCCCACCGGCCGTGAGCGCCTGGCGGGCTACCAATCGGCGCTGGCAAAACACCAGATTCCGGTTCAGCAAGCGTTGATTATTGAAGGGAAGTGGCAGGCGCAAAACGGCGTAGCGGCGGTAGAAACCTTGTTAAACCAGGGTAGTCCGTTTAGCGCACTGGTGGCCAGTAATGATGATATGGCGGTAGGAGCGTTAAAAGCGTTGGCATCGCACAACATTGCGGTTCCGGCTCAGGTCTCCGTGCTGGGATTTGATGATATTCCGCTGGCCCCCTTCACCGTTCCATCGCTTTCTAGCGTGAAAATGCCGGTGACGGAGATGATTCAGGAAACGCTTGCAAGGCTGATATCGATGCTCGACGGGGGCGAAATGCGCAATCGCCAGCGCTTCTCGGGTGAAGTGATGAGGCGAGAATCCGTCGGCCCAGGACCTTTCGCCTGATAAAAAACAGTGACGGTTCAGTAATATAACGCTGATAAACAATAGGTTGGCGAATCTTATCGATATATAATCGAAAATATAGCGCTAGCTTAATGCGCGCATCCTTTCGTCAGTCATCCTGGAAATGTCATGTTTATCAAGCGTATCACCCTGGTGAAAACAGGTTTCACCAGTGCCATGTTATTGTACGCCGTTCCGCTGTATGCCACATCCGAGCAACCGACCATTGCAGTGACTGCCTCGCCGAATCAACCCCCTGCAGAAACCGATAAAAAAGCCACGCTGGGCAATCTCGGTAAACAGGAAGTGCGCAACACGCCGTGGTCGGTGCAAACCCTGTCACCTGAGTTGATGAAGCGCCAGCAGTTGAAAAGCGTCAGCGATCTTTATCGTTACATGCCATCGGTGCAGGGGGATGGGGCACGCCCGCAAACGCGGGGTATGCAGGGCAGTGTGGTGCAGAACAGCATGATCGATGGGCTGAATGTGGTATCGACCACCGACTACGCCGCTGAACAGTTTGATCACATTGAGGTGCTGAATGGTCTCGCCGGATCCTTATATGGTCCGGCCAATCCGGCAGGTCTGTTCAATTTCGTGAACAAACGCGCCAGTGACACACCGCAGCACTCCATTACTGTGGGCGCGGGGACCGGGTTAAGCCATCAGCTGGCCGGTGATTTTAGTGGGCCGCTGGATAGCAACGACCGTCTGCGTTATCGCCTTAATTTCCTCGATGATGAGGGCGATGGCTATGTGAAAGACAGCAAAGTTCGCCGTCAGCTGTTCAGCCTGGCGCTCGATGCGAATCTGACCGATCAAACGGTGCTGGAAACCAACTTCAGCTATTACCATTTCTACGACAAAGGCCTGCCGGGCAAATTTGCGCTTGGCAAGGGGTTGTCATTCCCCTCTGCGCCCGATCCGAAAACGGCGCACCTGGGGCAATCTTATGCGGGTGATGATAATCACACGCTGACTGCTGGCCTGCATCTCAAACATGACTTCGACGGAAACTGGCAGGGTGAAATCGGCGTTTTACGTCAGATTGCCGATCGCGAATCCACGGCGGTAACCAACACCTTCACCGACAGCCACGGCGACTACACCACCACCACTTCATCTGCCACCGCCAGCCGCTTTACGATTAATAGCTACATGGCGAATTTAAATGGGGAAGTGGATACCGGTTGGATTCATCATCAAATTTCAACCGGGCTGCGCGGTTTTGTCTGGAAGAATTACAACCCCCGCAACGGTGCTTCCTCGACCCTGGGCAGCGCTTCGCTGGATAATCCCCAGGCTTTCGCTGAACCGGACTACCCTGATTTTACCGACCGCTATCATTCCGCCACTGCCAGCCAGCATGCATTTCTGCTCAGCGATAATCTGCAGTTTTCCCCGCAATGGAGCCTGTTACTGGCGGGCAGTGAGAGCCTGCTGAGTTCGTCCAACTACAGCAAAACGGGCAGTCGCAGCAGTGATTCTGCTAATAGTGGATTCAGCGGTTCCGCCAGCCTGGTGTATAAGCCGATTGATCCCATGACGCTTTATGTCACTTATGCTGATAGTCTGCAACAAGGGGACACCGCACCGGCCACGGCCAACAATGCCGGTGCGATATTGGCGCCGTATCGTAGCCGTCAGGTGGAAGTGGGCAGCAAGCTGGCGGTTAATAAACTGCTGCTGACCGCCGCGCTGTTCCAGATAAAACGCCCGTTTGCCTACACCAACGCCAGCGGCGATTACGCTATCGATGGCGAACAGCGTAACCGTGGGCTGGAATTGATGGCGGATGGTGACCTCACCGATCGTCTGCATCTGTTTGGCGGCATGACCTGGTTAGATCCGCGTCTGCTGGACACCGCCAGCACACAAACCGATGACAAACAGATTGTCGGCTTGCCTTGCTATACCGCCAGCCTGTTTGCCGCTTACGATTTACCGATGTTCAGCGGTACCGATATTCACGGCGGCATTCACTATGTTGGTCGTCGCACTACCGACAATCAAAATGACGGTTGGGTGGGCAGCTATACCACGCTGGATGCCGGTGCAGCTTACAATACCCGGCTGTTTGATACCGCCACCACCTTCCGACTTGATGTCACGAACCTGACCAACCGCCATTACTGGACCAATATCGTGCCCGGTGGTCTGAACGGTTACAGCGGTGCAGGCTATGCCAGCGCTTCTCTCGGCGCGCCGCGTATGGTGCAGGTCTCCATGCAACTTAACTTCTAAGGGAGTGAATGATGAGCAAAATGTGGCGTCGGTTATTACCGATGTTGATGGTGAGTACACTGGCCTCAGCCCAAACGGTGATCGATGACACTGGCCATCATGTCGAAATCAGCCAACCGGCGATGCATATTGCTGACGCCTGGTTTGCGCATCACTCGTTGTTGATGACGTTGGGCGCGGGGGATCGCATCGTGGCGACGGTAAATCATCCTGCCGATCGTCCGTGGATGTTTAAGGTTCAGCCATCCCTCAATCTGGCACTGCAGGCGAAGGGGAAAACCTTTGCCAGTGAAGCACTGGTGGTGCGCCATGTTGACGCTATCTTTGTGCCAGCGAATGATCCTGATGCGGAATCGTATCGACTCGCGGGTATTCCGGTACTGGCAATGAACTTCGATGATTTTGCTTCGATGAAGCGTTCACTGATCACGACGGCGCAAGTGCTGGGTACGCCCGAGGCGGCGAAGCGAGCAGAAGCTTATAACCGCTACCTTGATCAGCACATTGCTGACATCAGCGGGAAAACGGCGGGTTTAAGTGAGGCACAACGACCACGGGTGTTGCACATCCAGTCGCTGCATCCATTGAAAGTCGATGGGCGCGATACGCTGATTGATACCTGGATTAATCTCGCCGGTGGTCGAAATGTCGCTGCAGGCATTGTCGGCAATATGAAGCCCATCTCGCCTGAAGACGTGATTCGCTGGAATCCTGATGTGATTATCATCGGTGCGGGCGCCGGATCGCTGGCAGATTCCGACTTTAAGACGTTGTTTGCCAGTGTGAAAGCCGTCCAGCAACATCGTGTGTGGCAGAATCCGGCAGGAGTGTTTCCGTGGGATCGTTATGGCACCGAGGTGGCGTTACAGATTCAATGGGCCGCAAAACAGATGCATCCGGCGTTGTTCCCACAACTAGATTTAGTGAGTGCTACGCAGGCGTTTTATCAACAATTTTATGACTACTCGCTGACGGCGAATGACGCGCAGCGAATTTTACAGGCGTTGCCACCGGAATAAATCGGGCTTTTTTAAATATGTCATTTTAAATTCATTAGCTCCACTGTTGGAGAATCATGAACAAACCCGTTTAAGCTTTACTTATAACGGGTTTGTTCAATATCCAGTCAAAGGTTTTTTAAGAAGGTGAATGGTCTTAAGTGCCGGGTAATAATAGGATTAGGATTTGCTCCATCCTGGATTGGTAAGTCCAGTGGAAATTAATGCTTGATGCCTTGAAGCATTAAAAAACGTGCATTAAGAAAAGTTTTAATCAGAATAAGTCTTATTGTGAGTAAATAATTGTCAGTGCTAAGTTGAATTTACACATCCGGACATCTTTCCTGAGGGAATTATGCACGCACGCATCAAGCATCTTGACGGAATGCGCGGTCTTGCCATCTTAATGGTGATTGGTTATCACGCCTATGCACGTTGGCCAGAACTCTTGCCCTATGTAAACCTCACACAACATATTCCAGTTTTTTCTTTCGGCTGGCTTGGTGTTGAGTTGTTTTTCATGATCTCCGGCTTTGTCATATTTATGACGCTTGATAAGTCTAATAGCTATATCAGCTTCCTGAAAAAACGCTGGCTGCGACTGTTTCCGGCAATGCTGATTGCCAGTTTGTTACTCTATGCTATGGGTGGGTTTTTCCCGGAATGGTCAGCTATGACACCCTATGTCAGGAATCTGCTACCTGGGCTGATCTTCACTAATCCTGAAACGTTGACACAAATAACCGGTATTGAATTTAAATCGATGGCGGGCTCATTTTGGTCGCTGTACGTTGAAGCGGTATTCTATCTGATTATTGGTGCCATCTATTTTACACTGGGACGGAAATATTGCCTGCCGGGCTTGCTGGTGCCGATGTTACTGCTGTCCGCCTCCTCGGTATTAAAATCTTTAGGTCATCCCATTTTCATTGATATTATTGCTAAGTTTGGTTTTATTCACTACGCGTGGTTTATGATCGGCTGCCTGGTGTATGAAAGAATGCATGGCCGTGACAAAGGCTTTCATTATGCGGTTGTGGTTGTCGCGATGCTCATTAACTTCAGCTACTACGTTAAAAATGCGGGCGCCCTAACGGTCATTCCCTTACTGCTGGTCATGCTTTTCTTTATTGCCAGTTTTTATTCAAAACAACTGGAACGTTTGTTATCCGTTCGATTTTTCACTGCGATAGGTTTTGCCAGTTACGCCTACTATCTGATACATGAAAACCTCATGATTGCCATACTGATAAAAATGAATGTGCAGATCAAAAGTGAAACAGTCATGCTGCTCATGCCGATTGTGGTCGCCGCAGGGCTCTATTATTTGGCCTGGTTTATGACTAAATATCTCGAACCAGCGTTGAGAAATATGTTGAAGGGAAAACGGACACCTGCAGCAGAGGCGGGTTGATATCATGGTGCGGAATTCATTCCGCACCCGATGTTTCACGTTACAAACCAAACCCATAACGCAGCGCAGTATACGCCACCATGCCAGCCAGCACGGTGGCAAACAAACCGCGCGTCACGATGCCGGTGATCGCCGCAATCAGCGCTGCCAGTAACGATAAACTCAAACCTGAAGCGGTTAACGCCGGCTTTTCCATCAACTCGGCCGTGACAATGGCCGCCATAATGCCCGCCGGGATAAAGCTCAGCCACTGTTGCGCCAGCGGGGCGAGTCGGAAGCGGGAAAGCAGCAGAATCGGGCCAACGCGCATCACCGCTGTGATCAGCGCGGCAACCACAATGGTCAACAGGACATTACGCTCCATGTTATTTCCCCTCCTTGTATTTCATGCGTAACAGCAGCGTGGCCAGACTGGCGGCAATCGAGGCGGCGATGATCACCACTACGCTGAGATCCAGATGTCCCGCAGAAAAATAGGTCACCAGCACCGCAACCACAATCGCCAGCGTCTCCAGCCATTTGCGTCGGCTGGCAAACCACGTCATTAGAATCAGCCCGATAAACATCGATACCAGACTAAAACTCAATCCGGCCATCAGCGATTCAGGGACGGCAGATGCGGCATAAGCGCCAATCACACAGGCAATAATCCAGTTCAGCCAGGCGGGCAGGTTAAGACCAAACATCCAGGCAAAGGCGATTTTGCCGTGCTGGCTGCCGTGCTGTACCGCGACGCCGAAGGTCTCATCGGTGAGCAGCAGGCCGCTGACGACTTTCTGCCAGCCACTTTGGCCACGGAAGAACACGCTAATCGCTGAACTCATCAGCAAATAGCGCAGATTAACCAGCATCACGCTAAGCACCACCGAGGTCATTTCCGCGCCTGCTGCCCATAGCGAATAAAATAAGAACTGCGCCGAACCGGTGTAGAGCAGCGTCGCCAGCAGCGCGGTTTGCAATACGGAGAAACCGGCCAGCGTGCCAATGGCACCCGCAGCAAAACCGATGCTCAGGTAACCGGGCACGGTAGGTAAACAGGCGATAAAACCCGCGCGAAAACTCAGTGGATCGCTGTGTTTCGGCAGGGTGTGACTATTCAACGACATGACAATTTTCCAAAACCTTCTCAACAGATGCACCAATTTTAAGCCACGATGCGCAAGGCTATAGTAAAATCCTGCTCCCGGAGTACATCAGCGAAGGATTTGTGATGCAGGAAAAACGTGATGACATCAAATTGTGGCGTGACCGTGGTATGCACGGCGGTATGGAAATCCTGCGTGCACGCTGCTACGAGCACAGTTATCCGCCACACTTCCACGACGAATTTGTGATCGCGGCGTTTGCTCGAGGGGCACAACGTACCCGTATTTGCCGTCAACAGGGGATTGCCGCCGCTGGCACGGTGATGGTGATTCTGCCGGGAGAAGTGCACACCGGTGAAGCGGTCCAGCGTGAGGAAGGCTGGGATTACTGCGCGTTTTATCCTTCCGCCGCACTGATTAATGAGATCGCGGAGTCACAAATCGGCGGCAAAGGTGAACTCAATTTTGGTGCGGAAGGGATGCGTTACGATCCGCTGCTGGCGCAGCAGATGTTGCAGGCTTCCGCCGTGATGCAAGAAAGTCCTGACGCAGTGGAAAAAGAGTGTGCGCTGTTTCAGGTGCTGAGCTCGTTAATCCGTCAACACGGCGAACGCACGTTAAAAGGCGGTGAGCGGCATGCATTACGCGCCGATATTCGGCAGGCGATCGATTATCTGCACAGCGATTACCATCAGCCGCTGGCGGTCAGTGAAATCGCCGCCGTCGCCGGGCTAAGCGAATACCATTTTATGCGTACCTTCCAGAAGCTGACCGGCTTATCGGTACATCAATACCTCACGCAGATTCGTCTGATGCGCGCAAAACGACTGCTGTCGCAGGGCTTCGATGCCGCACACACCGCCAGTGAAGTGGGCTTCTTCGACCAAAGCCACTTCATCAAGAAATTCCGCGCCCATTTTGGCATTACACCGGGTGCATTTGCGGCGGCATCGCAATGATGGAGCGAGGATCTTGCCATGACTTCCCGTAACAAACCCAATGAACAGGCGACGCCGCTGTCGGTCGGTTTCGTCCTGCTGAACCGCTTTACGCTGCTGCCGTTTGCGGCTTTTGTTGACTGCCTGCGTCTCGCCGCCGATGAAGGCGATCGCAGCCGTCAGCTGCGCTGTAGCTGGACGTTTATGTCCAGCTCAGGCAGTGAAGCCACTTCAAGCTGTGGCGCGGTGATCTCGCCCTGTGAAGCCCTCAAGAACCCGGAACATTTTGACTACATCGTGGTGATTGGCGGGGTGCAGGATGAGAAGGACAAAACCGATCATCGCGCGCTGGATTATATTCGCCTCGCCGCGCAGTTTGGCACGCCATTGGTCGGTTTATGTACCGGTGTCTTTGCATTGATTCAGGCTGGCGTGATGAAGGGAAAAGAGTGTTGTGTCAGCTGGTATCACCATGGCGATTTACAGCGGCGTTTTCCCGATATCACCCCGGTAGCCGATCGCATCTTTGTCGATGAAGGCAAGCTGATTACCTGTGCCGGTGGCGTGGCGGCGGCGGATGTTGCCGCGCATCTGATTGAACGCCATCTGGGCCGCGCATGGGCGATAAAAAGTCTGCATATCATGCTGATTGATGAAGCGCGCACCACGCATCATCCGCAGCCGCAACCGGTGATCTTCGAAAAAATAAAAGATCGCATGGTGCGTAGTGCCGTTGATGTGATCTCCCAACATATGGGCGAGGTGATTTCGGTTGAGCAACTCGCGCAACGCCTCAATACCTCGCGGCGCAATATTGAGCGTAAATTCAAAGATGAGCTGGGTGTCAGTCCGCAACGCTTCGCGCGTGACTTACGACTGCGTTATGGTCTTTGGCTACTGCTGTACAGCGCGAAAACAGTGACAGAAATTGGCGAGCGCTGTGGCTTCTCCGATACCGCGCATTTTTCCCGCCATTTCCGCGATGCCTTTGGTTATCCTCCCAGCCTGGCACGCAAGCAGGCCGCATTGCGCGATCAGCAGCATGTCGATCCATTCTTTATTCATATTGATAGTGCAATTGAAGGGCGTTGATTTCAGCGCTCTCGTTATTTCATTGTTGCTGCATAAAATGATTACCCACTGATTTACTTAATTTTTTCCTCCCGCCCGATTTAAGCCTTTCCAATCAGACATCACATTTTCTTATCCAATCGTGATGCACCTCAAACAATACAAATCACCTTTAAAAATTAAATCATTGATAAATAAGGGTTGTCGCGATTTTGTCATATTAAATGTCGCAAACGTTCAAGCTTGCACCCGGCGATATTCAGTAGTGTGAAAACGTACTGAATTTGGCCACTAATCCTGATGATGAGGGTGTAGCAATGAATGCAAATGATTTGAACAGTGCCGATCCACAACTGTTTGCCGCCGTAGTGGGTGAGCTGGTGCGACAGGAAACACACATCGAATTAATCGCCTCGGAAAATTATGCCAGCTCCCAGGTCATGTCCCTGCAGGGCAGCCAGCTCACCAACAAATATGCTGAAGGCTATCCGGGGAAACGCTACTACGGCGGCTGCGAACATGTCGACACCATCGAACGTTTAGCGATTGAACGTGCCTGCCTGCTGTTTGGTGCGGATTACGCCAACGTGCAGCCCCATTCCGGTGCTCAGGCGAACGCCGCGGTGTTTATGGCGTTGATCAAACCCGGCGACACCATTCTCGGCATGAGCCTGGCGCACGGCGGTCACTTAACCCATGGCGCCGCACCGAATGTCTCCGGTAAGCACTACAACGCCGTGCAATACGGTTTGAATGCTGAAACCGGTGAGATTGATTATCAGGAAGTGGAGCGCCTGGCAAAGGAGCACCAGCCGAAACTGATTGTGGCCGGTTTCTCTGCTTATTCGCGCATCGTTGACTGGAAACGCTTCCGCGAAATCGCCGATAGCGTTGGCGCCTGGCTGATGGTGGATATGGCGCACGTGGCGGGTCTGGTCGCTGCTCGCTGTTATCCCAACCCGTTACCGCATGCACATGTGGTGACCACCACCACGCACAAAACCCTGCGCGGCCCGCGCGGTGGTCTGATTCTTTCAGCGAACGGTGATGAAGCGCTGTACAAGAAACTCAACTCCGCGGTGTTCCCTGGCCAGCAGGGCGGCCCGTTGATGCACGTGATTGCTGCCAAAGCGATGGCCTTCCGTGAAGCGATGGAGCAGGACTTCATTCACTACCAGGCCAAGGTGATCGATAACGCCAAAACCATGGCGAAAGTGTTCATCAAACGCGGTTACGACGTGGTGTCCGGCGGCACTGACAACCATCTGTTCCTGGTCTCGCTAATTGGTCAGGAGATCACCGGCAAAGAGGCCGATGCTGCCCTGGGCCGCGCGCATATCACCGTGAATAAAAATTCCGTGCCCAACGATCCACAAAGCCCGTTTGTCACCTCCGGTTTACGCATCGGCACGCCAGCCGTGACCACGCGCGGCTTTGGCGAGAAAGAGTGCGAGACCCTGGCGGGCTGGATTTGCGACATCCTTGATGTGCTGGCGCTGAAACAGAACAGCGACAACATCGAAGCCTGGGTGCGTTTCAACGTATCAGAGCTGTGTGCCAGACATCCGGTGTATGGCGAACATTCACCGCAGGCTATCGCCAAAAAAGCCATTGCCTGACCATTTTTCCCGGCTCAGGCCGGGAGTTTTAGGAGACGAGTATGCAACGTTTTTCTGGTTTCGGGCTGATTAGCCACGGACTGAGTTATCACGAAAACTGGCAGCGCATGTGGCGCAATCCCACGCCGAAAAAGTCCTACGACGTGATCATCATCGGCGGGGGCGGACATGGCTTAGGGACGGCTTATTACCTGGCAAAAGAGTTTGGTATCCGCAATGTGGCCGTGATCGAAAAAGGCTGGCTGGGCGGCGGTAACACCGCGCGTAACACCACCATCGTGCGCTCGAACTATCTGTGGGATGAAGCTGCCGCACTGTTCGAACACTCCGTCAAATTGTGGGAAGGGCTGACGCAGGAGCTGAACTACAACGTGATGTTCTCGCAGCGTGGCGTGTTGAATCTCGGACACACTCTGCAGGACATGCGTGATATCCAGCGCCGCGTCAACGCCAACCGCCTGAATGGCATTGACGGTGAAGTACTCGACACTCGCGGCGTACAGGATCTTGAACCGCTGCTGGATTGCTCTGCTCGCGCACGATTCCCAATTATGGGCGCTTCCTGGCAACCGCGCGGCGGTGTGGCGCGTCATGATGCGGTGGCGTGGGGCTTCGCTCGCGGCGCAGATGCGCATGGCGTGGATATCCTGCAACAGACCGAAGTCACCGGCCTGATGATCCGTGATGGCCAGATTTACGGCGTGCACACCAATCGCGGTGATATCGAAGCGAAGACGGTGGGCTGTGTGGTGGCGGGTAACTCGGGCGTGCTGGCCAATATGGCCGGCATCAAACTGCCGCTGGAATCACATCCTTTGCAGGCGCTGGTCTCCGAACCGCTCAAACCGGTGGTCAACACGGTCGTCATGTCGAACCACGTACACGGTTACATCAGCCAGTCCGATAAAGGCGATCTGGTGATTGGTGCGGGCATTGATGGTTACACCGGTTACGGCCAGCGCGGCAGCTATCCGATTATCGAACACACCCTGCAGGCAATTGTTGAGATGTTCCCGGCCTTCTCGCGCGTGCGCATGAACCGCCAGTGGGGCGGCATTGTGGATACCACGCCAGATGCCAGCCCGATCATCTCGAAAACCAAGGTGAACGGCCTTTATTTCAACTGCGGCTGGGGCACTGGCGGCTTCAAAGCGACACCGGGATCGGCGCATGTGTTTGCCGCCAGTCTGGCTAAACGTGAGATGCATCCTCTGGCGGCACCGTTCTCTATTGACCGTTTCCACACCGGCGCTCTGGTGGATGAGCACGGCGCTGCAGCCGTTGCGCACTGATTATTGTTCGGGAGAAAGACAACATGTTTCATATTTATTGCCCGTGGTGCCAGGAGCATCGCGAAGAAGAAGAGTTTCATGCCAAAGGCCCGGCACATCTGGCGCGCCCTAAGGATCCGGAAGCCTGCAGTGACGAAGAGTGGGGCGACTATTTGTTCTTCCGTGATAATCCACGCGGCGTGCATCACGAACTCTGGGTGCACGCGGTGGGTTGCCGAAAATTCTTTAATATCACGCGCAATACCGTGACCTACGAGATCCTGGAAACCTACAAAATCGGTGAGCAGCCAGGCAAAAACGTGCAGGCAGAAGTGGTGACCTTACCGGTGCGCCAGGAAGCACGAGAAGCGGCCAATGAGAACGTAAAAGTGCAGGCCGGAGGCGCATCATGAGCCAGGTCAATCGCCTCAAACAGGGCGGTCGCATCGATCGCAGCCGCAAAATCACTTTCACTTTCAATGGCAAAACGCTGGAAGGTTTTGTCGGGGACACCCTGGCATCAGCGCTGATCGCCAACGGCATTGATGTGGTCAATCGCAGCTTTAAATACTCCCGACCACGCGGCATTGTTGCGGCCGGTGCGGAAGAGCCGAACGCCGTGGTACAGCTCGGTGGCGCAGAGCAGGAACAGATCCCTAACGTGCGTGCCACTCAGCAAGCGCTTTATCAGGGGCTGGAAGCCGTCAGCACCAACGGCTGGCCGAATGTCGATCGCGATTTGATGGGCGTAGTAGGCAAAATCGGTGGGCGTTTTATGCCGCCAGGTTTCTACTACAAAACCTTTAAACAGCCGGCATCGATGTGGAAAACCTACGAAAAATACATTCGTAAAGGGGCCGGTCTGGGTCGCAGCCCAACCGTCGCCGATCCCGATATTTATGATCACTTCAATCAGCACTGCGATGTGCTGGTGATTGGCGCTGGTCCAGCCGGACTGGCTGCGGCGCTGGCCGCAGGGCGCAGTGGGGTGCGCGTGATCCTGGTGGATGAGCAGGAAGAGATGGGCGGCAGTCTGCTGGATAGCCGCGAAATCATTGATGAGAAAGGTGCCGCGCTGTGGGCCCGCGATGTGCTGCAAACCTTGCAGGCGCTGGACAACGTGCAGCTGCTGGCAAAAACCACCGCCAACGGCTATCACGATCACAACTTTGTCACGCTGCTAGAGCGTCGCACCGATCACCTGTCGATCACTGCGCCAGTTATCAAGGGGCACAAACAGGCGCGTCAACGTATGCACCGGGTACGTGCCGGGCGGGTGGTGCTGGCCACCGGCGCGCATGAGCGTCCATTGGTGTACAGCGGCAACGACATTCCCGGTAACTATCTGGCGGGTGCGGTTTCCACCTATATCCATCGCTATGGCGTCGTGCCGGGCAACAAACTGGTGGTCTCCACCAGCAATGATGACGGCTACCGTGCAGCGCTGGACTGGCTGGATAGCGGGCGTGAAGTGGTGGCAATTGCCGATGCGCGTCCGAGTCCGGACGGCGAGTTGGTGAAACAGGCGCGTCTCAAAGGCATCACCATCATGACCGGCAGCGCGGTAATCGAAGCGCAAGGCGCAACACGCGTGCGCAGTGTCGATATCGCCCGCATCAACAGTGAGAGCTTTGTGGTGGTTGGTAGCGCCACGCGTCTGGTGTGCGACACCGTCGCCAGCTCGGGTGGCTACAGTCCGGTCATCCATCTCGCATCACATACCGGCGGGCGCCCGCAGTGGCGTGACGATATCCTCGGTTTTGTGGCGCCCCAGGTAAAAGGGATGAGGGTAGTGGGAGGCGCGCAGGGCATCTATAGCTTGCCTGACGTGCTCAGCAGCGGTTTCGAGGCGGGAAAACGTGCTGCTGAAGAAACCGGAGGCACACCGCAACCGATGGCGCTGCCGCAAACACGGGCGCGTCGCGATGGCCCGGCGCTGGCGCTGTATCAGGTGCCGCACATGAAAACCACCATGCGCGCACCGAAACAGTTTGTCGATTTGCAGAATGACGTAACGGCCGCTTCCATTGAGCTGGCTACGCGTGAAGGCTTTGAATCGATTGAACATATCAAACGTTACACTGTCATGGGTTTCGGCACCGATCAGGGCAAATTGGGCAATATCAATGGCCTGGCGATTGCGGCGCGGGTATTGAATCGCAGCATTCCTGAAGTTGGCACCACCATGTTCCGCCCCAACTACACGCCTGTGGCCTTTGGCGCAGTGACCGGACGCCACTGCAACGAGCTGTTCCAGCCGGAGCGCTATACCGCGTTGCATCAGTGGCACGTGGAAAAGGGTGCGATATTTGAAGATGTCGGGCAGTGGAAGCGCCCCTGGTATTTCCCGCAGCGCGTCAACGGGCAACTGGAGACGATGCATCAGGCGGTGGTACGTGAATGTCGCGCAGTGCGGGAAAGCGTTGGCGTGCTCGATGCCTCAACCCTCGGCAAAATCGATATTCAGGGGCCGGATGCGCGTGAATTCCTCGAACGCGTCTACACCAACAAATGGGCCAAACTGCCGGTGGGCCGTGTGCGCTACGGCCTGATGTGTCGCGACGATGGCATGGTGTTTGATGACGGCACCACCAGCTGCCTTGGCCAGAATCACTTCCTGATGACCACCAGCACCGGCAATGCCGCCGTCGTGCTGGAGTGGCTGGAACTCTGGCATCAAACCGAGTGGCCGGAACTGCAGGTTTACTTCAACTCGGTCACCGATCACTGGGCCACCATCACTGTCACCGGGCCCAAAGCCCGCGATCTGCTGGCGGAGTTCAGCGATATCGATTTAGCGCGAGACAGCTTTAAGTTCATGGACTGGCGTGAAGGCAAGGTGGCGGATGTTCCGGCTCGCGTGTTCCGCATCTCGTTCACCGGCGAACTGGCGTATGAAATCAACGTGCAAGCCAACTATGCGTTGCATGTCTGGCAGGTACTGTTCGCGCACGGCAAGAAATACAACCTCACCCCTTATGGGACGGAAACCATGCACGTATTGCGTGCGGAGAAGGGGTTCATCATTGGCGGTCAGGACACCGACGGATCAATGACACCGCACGATCTCGGCATGGAGTGGTGTGTGGGCAACGACAAACCGTTCTCGTGGATCGGCAAACGATCGCACACCCGATCCGATGTGCTGCGCGAGGATCGTAAACAGCTGGTGGGGCTGTTACCGAAAGATCCTAAAGTGGTGCTGGAAGAGGGTGCGCAGGTGGTGTTCGATCCTCAGCACGCGATCCCCGTGCCGATGTATGGCCACGTCACCTCCAGTTACTACAGCCCGACGCTGGACAGCGGCTTTGCCATGGCCGTGGTGACACGCGGACATCACCGCATGGGCGAAACCGTCTGGCTTGCCAGTTCAGACGGTCAATTCACTGAAGCCAAAATTGTTAGCTCCGTGTTTATCGATCCAAAAGGAGAGCGCCAGAATGTCTGAGACCCTCACTGCCAACCTCTTTAATGCACATCCTGTGACGCCGGGGATGGGCGAATCTCCACTGGTGTGGAGCTATATCAAAACGGGTGTTCCCACGGTAGCGGGCGCCTCTGATATCACACTGCGCGAGCGGGCTGACCTCGGTCATCTGACGCTGCGCGGATCGGCTATCGAGCTGGATAAGGCGCTGCGTGCCGTGTTGCAGCTCTCTCTGCCCGCGCAGCCTTTATCCCTGACGCAAGCCGGTGCATACAGCGCGCAGTGGATGTCACCGGACGAGTGGCTGCTGATTGTGCCGCAGGGTGAAGAGTATGCAATTGAGCAGCAGTTACGCGCTGCGCTCGGCGATGCGCACTACGCAATTGTAAACATTGGCGGCGGGCAAACCTTGCTGGAGTTGCGCGGTGAACAGGCGATCAATCTGCTGAAAAAATCGGTGGTGTATGACGTTCATCCGCAGAATTTCCCGGTAGGTAAAGGTGTGATGACCTGCTTTGCCACCATCACGGTGATCCTGCGTCGCCCAACAGAAGATCGTTGGGAACTGGTGGTGCGCCGCAGTTTTGCGGACTACAGCTATCGCTGGCTGCTGGATGCCGGCGCGGAATATGGCATTA
>Ga0157363_1000613_pt1 | contig 27576 bp, 13 predicted proteins | sample AttsexASBM1_FD_111477 | JGI IMG/M metagenome (GOLD analysis project Ga0157363, IMG submission 111477) | Fungus gardens microbial communities from leaf cutter ant in Ribeirão Preto, State of São Paulo, Brazil - Atta sexdens ASBM1 | ecosystem: Host-associated > Fungi > Mycelium > Unclassified ... | reverse complement strand
TTACGCAGCAAGCCATTTCCGTACGATTACATACGAATAAAGATTGAATTTTACAAAAAAAAGCTCAGAACTTTTTTGTACACCTAATATATATATACGGATTCTAAAAATGGTCTAAATGTATTATTCTCTAAGAAATTTGAACAACAAATTGAATCCTCTTGTTAGAGATGTACAGAACAGATTATTGACTATTAGAAAATCCTTTCCTCATTTTCAAATACGTTTTTCTTGATGCCTTGCACATAGGTATTAAGGATAATGAAAAAACGAATACACTTGCTAAATCAATCTCAATGTTGGGTGAATTCCTGAATAATAAATAGATTATAAATAGTGTATTTCTAATATGGTAGGTTTATATGATGAAATTGATAAATTCTTTTTGAATACTTTAAATCAAACGCAGGGAAACTTCTATATAAACCTGATTAGCTGTATAGATTCTTTTATCTAATCTAAAAAATAATTCTGAGTGTGATTGTGATTTTAAATATTAAGACATTGATCATATTTTTTGGACATGCCTAAATTTAAATAATAAGTTTAGAAATGAATTATTAGAATCATTAATTAAGTTAAAAATATTTCCACCATTATCGATAACTATTGTAAATATCGGATTCGTGCGCAATCAGGTCTGTGGGCAATCGGATCTGTATGCAATCAGGTCCGTGTACAATCAAGTCTGTCTTAATGCAACGCTATGTGTCCGATCGCGTCTGTGTCCAATCATATCCGTATCCAATCGAGTCCAATTGGGAAATACTGCCGTGTCCGATCGATAATATGTGTAATAATATGTGTCGAGCCTGACTCGAATGAGGAGACAATAGATTTCTGCTGTGTATATTACACTGTGTTATTTATTCTGGAATTTAAAATTTAATACAATATGTTTAATTATAAATATCACACATGGACAACAGAATATATAAATTTAATTCAAAAAGAAATTTCACTTGATATCTTTTTATATTATATTAAACAATTTTCAAAAAAAAATATTATTTCATGTTTATGAATTTATCACACTTTCTTCGCTTTGCATGTTGGAACTTTAATAAACAAAATTTTCCAATTAAAAATGCACAAAATAAATTTTATATTACAAGAATTGGCCCTAATGCTGAAAAGTTGGATAGAAACGAACTTTTTAGCGTTTAACGTTAATAGATAAAATTATGTAGAGTGAACACGAACAAAACGAGCATCAAGTTTTAGAATCGCATGAAATGGCACCTTAAGATATTTCCTAGATATCTAGCGGATTTTGGGTAGAAATCAAGTTGATAACGCAGAGGAATTGAACCACAAACTTCTATTATAACACTAGACTAGTGCTAACTCCCTACTTTTCCTTGTCTAAAAGTGTTGCCTGCGCACAATAAATGCGCAATGTAAACCCGTCATGTATAGAAAAGAGATGACAACAGATTAAGCTGGTTCTTAGTTGCAAGCCGATCGCAAATTTGTTGCCAATATAAAAGCTTGCATTTTGAAATCAACGCTTTATATTGACTGTCACAACAAACTTGCAATTAGCTTGCAACTAATATAGAACTGGCTTTACGTACCATCCTCTCTGTGATTGGTTCTTAAGTATATAAGGAGATGTCATGCCTAATTTTTTAATTTTCATGAACTTATGAATCACGTGCACTATTTATTTTAGATTCTTTCATTTCATGGAAAAATATGCATTGAATAAGCCTAATTTCGTTCATACATCTGTATGTATATGTAACCTTTTTGAATATATGAAAGTATATAAGCCAATAATATGGTGTTTTGCACATGCGCATGCATATTCTAACTTAGTAATGCGATACCAATATCCGAGCCATCATACGCAATCACGTTTCTACTCTTTTAATCTGTACGTTCTAAATATTCATTTGAATTTATATTAAACCATCTTATGGCATATAAATCAGAATCAATGAGTAAATTTCTTTGCGAATTTAACGATTTCCTGCCAATTGTCCTTCGCCGTTAGTTATCGCCGGCGCCCAAACATGCTCGGCGCCACATTGGGCACAGCCATGATGGAATGATATTATTCCAGTATAGGCACAGCAACCACAACACCATAGCCCCAGCAGGTGCTGACACCTGACAGTTCCGTTTCACGTTGATTTAAGACTTAAGGAGCAATTACATGGAGCGCGGTTTGCGACACGGACTAGTTGCAGCGAATGAAAATGGATTGAAATGAATTGAAATGGATTCAGATTTTCAGAAATATTAATTCATAAATGTTAAAATGAATGCTTTTCAATCTTGAATGAATTTTTATTAATTTATAGGAATTGCATGGAGCATATCTCTATGCCTTTCAATTGAAAAATAATATTAGCTTTTTCTGCACAAACAACACATTGTGAATTCTGTTCAATTCAAAATTGAATAGGAAATGCAGTTTTTCAATCCAATTGCATCCAATTGAATCTAATTGAATCCAATTGAATTCAATTAAATAAAAAAAAAATATTTATTATTTAAAATACACATTCGGACAGAAAAAATTTCAATCCATTTTGATCCATTCTCGATTGCTGGGATAATAAACTCACATTACTATACACTGCTACGCACTTTTTAATGAAATTAATTAATTTAAACGCAATTATTAAGTAAATCTGTTAAAAAAATAAGAGTATCTCTCTCAATAGTTAAAAAGATAAGAGAGATAAAGTGTGCATAAAAATAAGTTAATATATTTAAAAAAATTCATACTAATGTAAGTTTGTCACTAGCCCGTGCCACAAATCGTGTATATAATATCAGTGAAAGAAATAGGTGGTACGCGGTTTCCGAATTGCCTAGTTGGTTACTATTAGTTATTGTGTCGCGTACCGCACTCTATGTAATCGCATTCTATGTAATCGCACTCTTAGTTTCCATTGTGCATTTGGTTCAGGGACTAACTAGTAACTTTCTAATGAATCATCTTATAACGTTTTCGAGTCGATTTGTTCTCATTCGGGTTGGATGTTCTACTATTGGTTGATGTTATCTATTCCACCAATAGGAGAATATATAACATTATTAATCAAAGATTGGCAAACCCGCTTGGGTAGAATACGCTATTAATTTCGACGATATGTATAAATATATACATGAGATGTATATTTAATTAATCGTTTTGATATATTGTACCAATTTAGTACAATATTCTTTGAATTACATTGCTGAAATTAAAATAATTTAATAGAAAGTTACTAGTTAGTATGTGTATCAAGTACATGATGTAAACTAGGCCTGTATAGGCACTTGCCGGAGCAGAATTATTCTTTCATTCTTCGCTACGTGGTACAGAAACTCGCGAAAAATTAAGTAGTCGCAACTTAATATTGGAGCAAAAGTGCATAGAATAGCAATACATCCGGAGTCTTGGGAGCTCAAATAAGTCTGTTGGAGCACGGCTTTTTGAACGTCATAAGTCCGTCGAATTTTGGAGTAACTGGCGAAGAGAGAAAGAATGTGGTTCCATAAGTCGTACAATAGTTTTTATATACTTTTTTTTATAAGAATTTCTCAGTAGGATAGCTATACTGATTCTAAATCCCCATGTTCCAGCAAACGAGAATGAATTAAAATTTTTTTAATGTGTACTTTAAATTCATGAAAATGAATTGAATGGATTGAAATGGATTGGATCTGACACTAGTTATATTCGAAAAAAAACATTCATATTTAAGGGTTACAAATTTTATTCCTAAGACATTTATAACAATTGTCCAAACTCCACAGTTCTTTTCTTCGATTAGAATTTTCGTCATCATCATAAAAGTTATTAACAAGTAACACCGGTAGACCATTTGTTTCTATCATGTGACGAGCCGAATAACATTCGCCTTTTTAAGACTAACTTATTCGGGACGAAGTTGTTTGATTAAAAATTTGAATCAAGTGCCGAATAGATGAACTTTATCCCGAGGAACAGAAGAAGTAAAATAGATTAAGAAAGTAAATAGATTAAGAATTACAAAAACAACAGTTGTCGTAATAAATGACACATGTGACTCTAAACTATTGAACATCCGGTAAATGGTCGATGACGAAGTTGTCTTAGATACATATCCCATTTCACAACCGATATCCTTAATCCTAACAGAATACCATACGCGAGGCCTGCCCTCGACACCACTAGTTCGCGAATATAAAAAAAAGGCTTCACAAACAGTCAGACAATCAAGCTCCACCTCCGACACGAAATTCTGCCGGTTCGCGATTATATTAGATATGGGAAAAAGTTCGTGGCGTTTTTTTAATGCTATCTAACGGGAAAAACGCCTCGAACTTTTCCCACACCTAATATTACTTCACTAATCTTAGTGGTGAATCGCGATCAGTTTGATCGAGCGATCTTACTCGTTTACTACGTGACTCAAGTGACCGAAGCCTCCAAATTGCTGGATCAATCCCTTCCCTTGAAATCCTTGGACAATCACAGAGATCGGACCTTTGATAGTTCTCCTCAAAAGTCTAACCTTGCAGAGCAGCAGTAAATCCCATCTCGACATATATATTAGGTGTAGTAAAAAGAAATCCATTATTTTTGCATGAAATTGAATGGAAAAATAATGGATTTCTTTTTACTACACCTAATACAATATATATCCGTATACTCATCACGAATATACTATAGTAAACTACGTTAAACCATAATGCCACGCTTAAACCGTCTCTACAAGGGTTGGCTTAGAAGCCTAACATGAAGCGCGGAGACTCCTAGACCAAGCGTACCAGGAGCACCTTGAGGGTTCTTAAGATCGAAGTCGCCCAGTCGAGAACGCATTGCCTTCATCTCTAGTTTCGGCTCTACCTGCTCACCTAAACGCCTTAGAGATGATACCTCCTGCTTCTTCTTCACCTCCCCCTCAAACTCCTTCACCTCCTCGATCTCTGTCATCCGCGTTTTCGGACGCTCTAACAGAACGCATTTTCCCTGACATCTCTCCGCTAACACTTGATTCATCCGTCATCTCCATCCATTTTCCTCCAGAGGAACTTCGTCTCCGACAAACTCCACGGATAGCGTGGAGTTCCTAGAAAAAATTCCTCCACCGAGATCCTATTATCCAAGAGAATGACTCATTTAAATCATTCGTCAGACACTTCCCGCGGATTGCCGCATCTATTCCTGCCTCCTAAGGGGACCTTTATGATCGGCCCTCATTATTTCGATCCAGACGAAATCCGACATGGAATTACCGGCCAACCTCCCCTTTCCTGTATTCCGGTATTTATTTCGAATTCCGCTCTTATTTAGTTCCGGTAGAATTCTTTTTCAATCTCTTTCTTCCTTTTACTATCCAAGAAATAGACTAAACAAAAACTAATGTACTCTGCTCGGTCTGAATTCTCATTCTCTGGCAATTTAATCCAACTAACATGCATAAAATTTAAATAATTGTTAAATAGTCATCAAATATTAATTAGTTAATAAAAATTATCGTGTCGATCTGTAATAAGTAAACTTGTAATAAACTTATTAAGGTATAATCTTGTTCTTTAATCTTCTGTTCGATTGATAATGATTAGGAAGAATAAACAATATTAATAATTTTATACTTTTCTCTCGTTCTTTAATTTTAAAACCCTAAAAATCTCGTAGTCGTTTAACTTTGCCCTTTTTAGAGATCGTGGTTCATTCCCCCAGTTAAAGGAATTAGATTCTTTCACTCGAAATTCGGACCGACGATCGCACCGCTCGTAGAAAATAGGTGTCATAGCGACTTTTCGGAATGTTAACCTATATTCCGAGGCGAGCACGAAAAAGATGCGTTCGACTCGCGTACTCGTCTCTATGCGAATACTTGCAAGACAAGAGTCTGATCGCATCCTATCAGGTACCCTCACTTCCATTCCCTCGCTCCTCTTTTCTCCAGGATCATAATTTTAAAATCTCCATGGGTTTGGACGTAACACAATTATACCTGAAATTAACTACTTCAAATTGGTATTAAAAAATGTCTAAGATTCGAACCTAGGACCTCTGGATTATGAATCTTCTACATTACTCACTATTTACACCACTTCTTCAATTGGTAAATGTGTTATTCATTCTCTATTTCAAATACAACCAGCTAAACTAGTAACGAAATTATATAGGTATAATAAAAATATCATCATTTAACAGATATAATAAAGTATAAACAATTTACATTATGAGACAACATTGGGTAAGTGTCGGATAATCTAATTTCGCTTGGCCGATATCGCGTGCCATGATTAGCCTAATATTTCGACTTGGTTTGTGAGTGTTTACATCGATCATTCATTTTATTTCAAAGAGAAACAAAAGAACATAGCTCAATTATTTTTATGTTACAACTTTTTTAAACTTAGTAGGATTAAAACGAAAAATTTCCTACTTATAATTTTGAATAATTTAAGCATTAGCATTTATAGCATTAATGCTATAAGTAGTTTATGGTCCATTTTTAAATAAAAACTTTTTTTATTCAATTAGATTGAAAACTGCATTTCATATTCAGAATATTGAACTGAGCAATATTCACGTTGTACAGAAATTGCTCATATTATTTTTGAATTTAACTGAATTAATTAATAATTATGTACTTCTTATTCACAATTCTGAATTGAATAGTATTTGATGCACAGAAAATGCTAATATTATTTTTAGATTGAAAGGCATAGAATATGCTCTATGCAATTCCTATAAAATGAATAAAAATGCATTCAGGATTGAAAAGGCATAGATATTTACTTTATGTAATTCCTTTAAATGAATAAAAATACACTCAGAATTGAAAAGAAAAATGCACTCAGAATTCATTTTAACATTCATGAAAATCTAAATCCATTTTAATCCATTTCAATACATTCTCGTTTCCCTTTGCTGGGATGTAGTGCGTATGTATATATATGCAGTATGTATGTGTATGTGAGGGATCAGGGAGGGAGAAGTGCACGCAGCGCTGGATCCAAGGGAAGGGGAAGTGCATCACCGGAGTCCGTATTAGAGGAAGAAGAGGGATTGTTCCTTCTCTCTCTCATCCATTGCGAGTTATACTTATCATAATATTCGCGCTCTCTCTCTCTCTCTCTCTCTCTCTCTCTCTCTCTCTCTCTCTCTCCAACTCCCACGTTCTTTTTTTGTTCTTTTGTACATGATTTTATTAAATAGATATGGTATTTGTTTTTTACGATTTTTAATGATATGACTTAGCAACTAATTACAATATTTTTTTAATAATGTAATACAAATAGCTAAGCGTTCTTAATTACTGAATCATTATTAAAACTATTATTGAGTAGCTATCGAATACTTAAATTATATACATACTGAACAGCTATCATTATTGATAGATTCTTAATTATAGGGAAAGGGAAAAGAAATTAAAATGCATTTAAAAATGTAGTAAAAAAAGAATCTTATTATTTATTTTTTATTAAATTTGACATATTTTTTTCTGGCATTGCGATTATCAGTTGTATATTTTAAGTACATTCTGTAACGCACAATTCTTAATATGATTTCCGTATCGCACAGTAATATCCAGATTCCGTAAAGAATCTATAACTTCGTAATCAGCAGAGTCTCAACAGTCAAGTCATCGAATAGCCAGTCATACACGTTTTTCACGTCCTTTAATGTATATGAGAGCCTTATTGTCATCATTCTCTTTCGCAACAGTTATAACCATCGTAATCAGGCGTTTCACCATGTTGTACATCCCATCTTCCCATTGCAATCCATGATAAGCTAGGAGAGCGCAATACTTTTCGGATTTTATCAAATTCCATGGGACATGTAAAAATATAATGAGAGAGAATAGATCCTTTTCTCAATACTGCTACTTTCTTCATACTAAATTTCTTTCGATAAATCCTTACAGATCCACAAACTTTTTGAAAGGATTCTATGATGGAAGGTCATGGTGGAAGGGATTGACATATGGTATGCTCAGTTTAGACAAACCATGTCTTTTTTGAGTCGAAGTATCGTTCATAGATCCAGATTTGCCAAATGCGAAGAAATAAATGATGTTGCTATAACTGATCTCTATGCATCTTCGTCAGATCCCGATATCTATCCTTTTTCTCTTTTCGTTTCGAAGCATGGAGCAACATCAAATAAGTGTCAAACATTTCAAGCATCAAACGTTTAAGAGTTTATTAGAGTACGTTACGACATTATTTGAAATAGATTTCTATTGAAATTATTTATTTATTCCTTAGATTTCTATTATGTTTTCTAGGAGAAACGGAATAATTCCGTAAATGCCGTGAGGAGTCCATCAAGCTATACATTATAAGTATAATTGTTGGTACAAATTGTACTTATTTATTTATTTATACTTATATATTGATTTATTAATTATAAAACATTTAGGAAAAAATGTTTTATATATAATTGTATATACATATATATTGACATCACAATATAATTATATATAAAATATGTTTATATATATATAATTATAGGAAATTATAAAAAATTATATCAATCTTACAATATTTTATAATTTACATATAAAAAAAATTCTAAATTTTTAGAATTTCTGTATCATTTTATAACTGTTTAAAAAATATCTCAAATGTTTTTATACGAATCTTACGTACAATATTTCAGAATTTATATATATGAAAAATTCCATAAAAAAGTATAGACATCTTGAGTACATATTTTTGAAATGTTTTTCAATTTTTATTATAGCTCCTACTCACTCCAACGAACGCGTTAAAGTAGGAGCTAGAGTAGGATAGAGAGTCTCACAGGAAGAGAATGGCAAATTGCATTATGTGATTCGGTCTCCTCTGATTGGACCTGGTAATCAAATTTCGTAGAAACATGGTGGAATATGCCATTTAGGTTAGATGATTGCAAAAGTAGTATTGTGATCTTGTGCTGCAATTTTTTCCTCAATTTTACAATTGATAAGGTCTTTATAAGTGATACATATTATAATATTAATCTTGAAAATATATACCTTCTTTTATTGTATATACATGAAATAAAACTACGAATTTTTACATTTCAAATATCAGAATTTGTACATATTACAAAATGCCTGTCAGATGCACTGTTAGAAATGTTTTTAAATTTTATTAACTTTTACTTTTAAGTTACACAATTTGAATTTAATTTCATGACATTACATTATAAATTTAATGTATTTATAACTAAAAAGTATATTTGTGTACATATATATAAAATTTAATGTATTTTTCATGAAAATTTATGAAATTTAATGTACTTTTTTTCATAAAATTTTATTAAAAGTACATTTAATTTTCAAATTTAATGTACACGTTCATTTCATTTAAGTTACTACTGTAACTTAATTTTCAGTTAAATTATTCATTATTTTTAATTTCGTTCATAATCACGAGTTTCACATATAAAGATGTTCGTGATTACATTTTTAATAGTGTAGTGCTCCCAAATGCACGAACTCTAATAAAGACAGATATTGCTGCACAACATTTGTCCAAGATCTAAACTTGAGATAAAAATGAATTGATGCTGCCGAAATTTCTGATTGGAAACCTTCAAAATCAGCTGTACTGTGTGAGGTTGATACCGAAGCGTGCACACAAATATTTTATAATGTAACTTTCATAACACCAACAAAAATAATATCAATGTCATAATTTCTCACTCAATATCAATATATTAAATTCAATATAATGCGTGTATCTAACGATTACACAGTTGTATGAAAAATTCTGACATAAAAAATATTTTGATGTTATATTAATAGTTGATGGGACAGATTGCACACAATCCGATTACACACAGACTGTTCTCACCTCATTGTCTTTATGAGTTAGAAATATTCCAAACCAACTTTATTCCAGCTACGCTGCAACTTCTAGGTGATTAGGCTCCAAGCTGATAGGATATTATTTTTTTTGTAACTGCTCGGAATCGATATCAATAAGTATTAGTATATACATCCCACTGTCTACATGACAGATTTTTTAATCTCAACAACAGTACAATTATAGAAGTTGTGCGCCTCTTTGCAGAGAGGGGGGGGAGAGGAGAGTAGGTAGGAGGAAGGTAAGAATCGCTTCACGTGAATATATAAACACTTATTTTTTTATCATCTACTAATATTTTCCCCGTTTTTCCGATCGCTGTTGCGTCTGTGCAATCGGGTCGGTGTAATCGAGTCTGTGTTCGCTGTACAACGCTGTGTGTCCAATCGAGTCCGTATCCGATTGGGACCGTGTCCGATTGGGTCCAATTGGGAAATACTACCGTGTACAATCGATAATATGCGCAATCGAGTCTCACTCGTCTCTGAATATCGTCAATGTCTTTAACTCCCTTCCGTGGCCTGTGATCCCTGGAGACCAAGGGGATTCCGGGGTATTTCAGGCGAACGCTAGATTACTTGTCCGATTACAGGTCGCTCTGTTATGTCCGCGATTACTCTCTCACGAAGGCACTTATGACGTGTGGCGTTCAGCAGGACTCGGTTTGTGGAACATTGGATACGACTCTGTGTTGCGGTTGGGGCTGCCGGTGGGCTGCTCCACCATATGCTACGCCGATGACACCTATGATGACGGGCCTCTTGTTTGAGGAAATCGAATTCGCGTGGAACTAGGAACTAGTGGCTGTGGTTGTTCGAGCCATTGAGAAACTAGACCTAATAGTATCAGTTGGCAAAATGGAAGTAATTGCTTTTATGGCCAATGAAGTCCCAAGGCATCCCTTCGGGTGGGGGGGCGTCCTGGTGGAATCTAACTTGAAATACCTGGGATTATTTCTGGATTCGAAGTAGACTTTTTAGGATTACTTTCGCCTTCTCCTCCCCAAGGCGTGAAGGATGGCGGCCGCCATTAGCAGGGTTACTGCCAATATCAACTGAGAGAAGCTAGACATCGTGTCTACGCCTCGATGATCATGTCGGTGATCTTATACGGAGCGCCTTATATGAGCTCAAACCGTGGCTGGAGATTGGCATTTTCATCGTCTGGAGCAGCTCCAGCGGCGGCTGTCGCTCAGGATGCTAAGAGCTTACTGTACTCCCATGAGGCTGTGGCCATCCTAGCGAGATCGGTGCCGTTCAGGTTCATTGCCTAAGGAACATATACTTGCGTAGGAGAGAAATCATCCGTAGAGACGGATTTATTATGCTAAGGGCTCAGAATCTTATTCGGGGATGAAATTCCGCTGCTCCGTGGAAAGATGGAGAGATTATTTGGTTAGCTTTCCTCCGGAGGCTCCTGGTACGGCAGTCACCTTAAGTGATCGCATAGGTAATTGGATGGCTCGTACTCGGGGGTCTCATGTATCGCATAATTCAGATCATCATGGGTCATGATGTTTTGAGGTCTACCTATACAAAATAGGACGCTCCGGTTCGGCGGTGTGCGCCCATTGTGACAGGTGGGGAGGGGAGGGGAGACGGCGGTCCACAAGCTGTTGTTCTGTCCCTCTTAAGAGGACTAGCATGCGACGCTGTTCGACGTCCTAGGGCTGAATACGCCTGATAGAACTTATGGCGCCGTTGTTAGAGCTGCTCTGAACTCCTCGCCGTCCTGGACGGTTCTCGCGGATTTCTGCGAAACCGCGATGAGGAAGAAGGAGCAGGCGGAATGTAAGCGTTGGGTTCTGGAAAGGCCGCGGCTTCTGCCTCTTCGGATTCTGATGGCTGAACAACGGAAACATGTAAATAGGATGCATAGTTAGGTATAAGTCTAATTTTTAGATTAGGATACTGGATAGCGGATGTAGGAGCTCATGCTCCGTGACTTGGGAGCACCTTGATGAAATACTTGGTAGACAGTCCCAGATGCTCCCAATTAGTCTTGCGGTGGTGCTGGTATAGGGAGAGATTTTTAGCGAGATAGGCAATGGTATTTATTGTCCTTCTCTATGGGGGTGGGGAGGAGGACACGGATCAATCGAATTCCGCACATACAGGGGATATCAGCATCTTCCCGTTATCCGGTCAAGTTCTCCTTTTGAGAGCATTCCAGATGACGCTATGTAAAAATTCTCTTCTCACAAACAAAAAAAAGGTTAGGTTAGGTTAGGTTATTATATATTCATGGTTCATGGTTAGGTTAAGATTAGTTAGTTATTATATATCCATTTGTATCATGTGATCGATCGAAACGTAGCCATTTGCAACTCGTGGACAATCGCAATGTGCTCAATTGGGACGATGGTCAAATGGAACGTGGTCAAATGAGCCACTCGCGCGAGACACTACCATACTTTTTTACGCTGACGAGTTGCAGCAGACTGAGATTATCTTATTTATAATTTATATTATAAAGTCTAAGTTTTACAAAAACTTCATTTTAATCATTTAATCAAATTTTTTAAAATATATGTGTGTATTACTTTCAAACTTCGGACATAAGACAATCTGTAAATAATTTGTATAGTTCTACTAAAATTACGATGTTTAGTATAAGTACATTTGCTTGCAAGTGGCAAATTTAGTCACATAAAAAGATCATACTGCATAAATATTGTCTGCACAATTATTGAGCAGGACAATACTAAATTAAATATATGATTAAATAAAATAAATTTATATTTGACTTTGAGTTCAGTTATAACTTTTTTTCTTATTTTTTACAGCATATTTATGCTGATTGATAATTTTCAATCATCTTATAGACTTCTGAAAAAAATGCAACTCAAATCACATTACATGATGTATCGTAGGAGCAGAGACAATAAGTAATGTGCACATATATATTTTCCAATTAAAAAGATATACCCAATACATACAAAATACATTATAAATTAGTTTTGAATGCGTAGAATAATAGCTAGATTGTATTATAAATTAAATATACTGAATGTAATTTCTTGAAGCTGATGTAATTATTTCATCATTACAATATACAAGCGCAAAAGAGATATAATGCTCATGACATATTCTTTGGCGTAACAATTAGCTCACAACAAGTTCATAATTTAAGATATAAATAACATTTGATTATAATAATGCTCAGAGAAGCCAATTTGTAGTAATTAGATGTATAATATAATTATGAATGCATGTCGTCATAATCATCGAGAAATATTAATGTAATTTTGTTTTCCTTGTCAGTTTACAAATCTTTCAAATAATGTGCACTATTAAAACTTATCCTTAATTCATCATGTATTTAAATATCTTATGTGTCTCATGTCTCTGTTCAGATTTTGAAATATTCATAATTAATGAAATAGAGACAGGAATTCAATTAAAATGAATTGTTTTCAGATTTTAAAAAAGTACAGATAATTATTACTGCCATACATATTTGTATTGATATCCTTATCTATGATCAACAACGTAAATGTTTAATGTGCATATTAAATACTAAGTAGATTTCGATATAATATAGATTTGCTACAATATAAATTGTAAAAATATATTTTTTTAATTTGCTTACAGCAGTAATAATGTTTTCTTCCAAAAAAGCCGTAAATAATGATATCAATAGCCAATATGTGCAATACGAGATCTTTTGGTAATTATTATAGAATATAATCTGGTTAAATATAGGCCTTTTGATGGCATTGATTAATATATGTTTTATATAATTATCATCTTATACATCAATACATACATATTTATATAATTGTTTTAGGTAAGTAGGTGTAAATAATGTCAAATCAGTTTAACTGATACATCAGCGTCCATGAGCCACTACTAATAGAATGGAATTTTGATCATTAGTGCACATTACATTACAGTACATAATACATATTAAACAAATATAAAATGTTAAATGTCAAAGTACCTGTCCTCTCCCGCTTTATCAATAAATTAATACATTATTTAATACAATTATTTCACATGCTGCATAAAGTGGGAGACAAGACTTTAGCTAAATTTTATGATATAATTAAAATTAAATTAGACTATATGCATACTTAAATTAATGTAAAAATTTTTACAATAAAAATTAATAAAACTTCATAGGTATCGGTTTAAAATAATATCTCATTATACATAGAAAGTAAAACTATTATATTACATGATATGCAAGAACAAAAATAGTATTATATATAATGATTAAATATAAATAATAATTGTATATATATAATATATTAAGAAAAATATCTGTTCCTTTTGAATTAAATCTACCAGAAATATATTTAAAAAATGATATAACTTCATTTATATATTTTAGAAGAATTTGTAAACAAAGACTTTATTAATGCCTTATGATTTTCGTGATGTATAACATTTTCGTCTTACAATAATCCTATTTATTACGTGTATAAGATTATTTTAACTAATAAATACATTAATTGTCACTTGTTACCTCATGCGACATGCGCAAAATTAAGTTGTACAAAGTGTGTTCGGATTAAAATGAAGAACAGAAGTAGGGTCAATTCAAATCGGAGAAGGATGAAGCGGTGGACAGATAAGCCCCAGCCCCTAGCAACACCCACCACCCTGCGCATTGCCTTGTCCACCAGTTCCTGCTAAACCTCCAGGACTTGTTGGCGAATGTTGTGGTCCAATCTTAATGCCGTTTGCCTGAATGCAATTTACAATGCAAATATATAATGTAAAAAAAAAACAAAAAAATAAATATACTATATGTTGTCACTGCTCATTTATCAGTTATTTCTTATCTTCTTTCATGATATGAGATAAACAGTAAATCATTTGTAATAATATATTTAAAAAAATGATAAAATATAAAATCATGGAAAAGTTTTGTTCATTACTTATATTTAAAGTACATGTAGATTAAAAGAATTAATGTCATACCTCATTATTAATGTCAAAGACACCTTCCTGTATTTTTTCATAAATTTCTTTTGCTGTATTGATGAACGCTTCTTCTACATTGGCTGCAGTCTTGGCACTGGTCTCCATAAAGACAAGACCATGCTCCCGTGCAAAAGCCTCACCTTCTTCTCTCCTTACTTCTCTTCGATTATCTAGATCACTTTTGTTGCCGATTAACATGATAACCATATTAGAATTTGAATGTTGCCTTGCGTCCTCCAGCCATGTTGTAAGATGATTAAAAGTTTCTCTACGTGTAATGTCGTATACCAACAAAGCTCCAGCTGCTCCACGATAATATGACCTTGTTATAGAACGAAATGCCTCTTGGCCTGCCTAAAAATGTAAATTAAGAAAATAATTAATAATAATAAATTTTTATTAATTATAGAAAATTAAAAAAGAAAACATATAATTATCAGAATTTATATCTCAGTAAAACATTAAAATAAAAAAAAAAATAATTTTTTACAGAATGAAAATATCTTTTCAAATGAGTTTAATAGAATAAGAATTTAAAGCTATATAAATGTCTATATAAACAGTATTAATTTAAATATCATTATTAATATAGTATTTATACTAAGTATTTATACTAATTGAGAGAATCATGATTCTATTAATAGCAAATATCAGTAATATGAAGCTTGAATTCAACAATATGAATTAAATAATATTACAGTGTCCCATATTTGCAGTTTAATTTGCTTGCTATCAATGGTAATCATACGAGCACCAAACTCGACTCCTATTGTCAAGTCGTGGACTGGCTGAAATCTTTTATCCGTAAATTGAAGAAGAAGACAAGACTTTCCAACTCCTATATAAAAATATCATCGTATTTATATATTATAATAATTGTTAATTAATAAGTTGTAATAAAATCTTATATGTATATTCAAATTAAATACAAAATTTCCTTATATTGTATACATATTGTATTCAAAATATGCTTACAATGTGTGCTAACATAATTATAAGCGTATTCTGAATATGGGCAACAAAGAGTTACTATTAAAGACTGTCGGTAAATTTTCGTGACTATCAATAGGGCCTAAGAGATTCAGGGATAATTGAAGAACGATGATGTTACTGACAATTAATAAAAATTTATGATTATTAACATAAATATTTCGATCATATATTATTAAATTCGTGATTTTTTATTATGTAAATGCTGTACAAATAAGTATTTTTTTAATGTTATAATATCTTATATATTGGCAAAAAATTACAATTCTTTCTCTGCAATTATCATCACACTTCTATTGATAATCAAACTTGGGCGGTAGTCAAAGTCTTACTACAAATGCTTTGAAGCGTTTGATGGATCAATTAGAAGAAAGAATTTTACAAACTGACCAATTAAAAAACTTCAAAGCGTTTGCAACATCGCATTGACTATATCCTTGGATAAAATTAAAATCACAGTTTTAAATAAAAATAGAGTATTATTAAGTTTTAAACATATATACATGTCTATAAAACTAATAAATTATGATATTAGTACTGTATTATTAGTTTCTTATTTTTAGTCCTGGTTGTTTCACCTTTTGGTAAATTTTACCTATGAAATAAATCTGGTAATTTGCGCATGTGATTGAGTAATCTTGCTATTTGCCCAACAGAATAAAATTTATCAAAAGGAGCAACCGGCCCTTAATCATTTAAATTTTAACAGGCACACGAACTTCCATAAGCGCCGATCGTCTTTAATAATATCTTGTCGGTGATACAGGCCGTAATGTATAACACGCTATATATAGACGTTAACGTGGAAATTGACAGGAAAGTTCAAATCACACAAAATGTACTTGACAATCATGAAACAGTATAATAAATCAAATAGCAATATGATACGAGACGAGATCTATTTAAAATCCATTGCAACAAATATATGCTGACATACGACAAATGTATTTAAAAGAAATAAACGTATGTTAAGGGAATTTCTTTGTCGGTGGCTACCTTCGTAAAACAAAGTTATTCTTGCATTTACGAAGCAATATCGTCGCGTATCACGGAAACGAAAACAAAGGGCCTGTCACGGACGACGTAGAAGATGCATGGGAAGGGGGAGGAGAGCAAAGATCCCGTTTTTTTTTTGCGGTAATATCCCGCGCGCACATCACGTTATTTACCTGTGTCTCCGATAATAATATACTTGAACAGGTACGCGTACGACATTTCGGCGATACGCGAGATTGACGAGACGAGCAGACAATCTTCTACAGCACCGAGAGACACACCAGGAAACAGAACTTTCTTCCTATGATCGTTCTCTTATCTCTTCTGCTCCAACATGACGTCACCAGAGAGAAACCTGAGAGAGGACACGATGGTCCAAAACCTGTAATCGCAAAATGCTGCCGCGCACTACTGCCCTCTGACAAAATGGATATAAAGTACATAGCAACGTACACTTTTCTTATGATATATCGTCTACTTTTCAAAGCTGGAGATGATAAATCGATATTTAATTCATATAATCGTGCTACCATGACCATATAATTATCACATTTATAGCGTTTTCGGCTCGACCGATTTGCACCAACTTAGAAAATGTTCTGCTATTGATTGACGTTACACGCTCTACCAATAGTAGAGTATGAAACATCATTACTTCAACCTAGAGGTTTGTTCGCATCGAATGTTCCAACATATGTAATATCCCAGTTAGAAATAATTTCTCGAAAAAATGTTTCGATATCGAAAATAAAAGTTGAAAGTTTTCGAAATTTCTATTGATATCGATGGATTTTTGGCTCCAATTTTGATTAATTTAAAAGTTGGAAATAAAATTTTGAATTGATCTAGTCAGCATAAAAATATACTACTAGTATCACTAAGAGTGGTGGAGAAAATTTCATTAAAGTTTCATTGAAATTTTATTATGAAAATAAGTATTATTGATTAGCATTATATTTCAGAAGATATACGACAAAATTATAATAAAAAAAATTTATTTTATGAATTCGAGAACTAATTTTATGATGCACCCATACGCGGTCACTCATCCGAATCCGAACTCCATTTATTATGCTTTTGTGATCGTACGGGAATTGCTTCTTCGAAAAACCATGAATACCTATAATGCTAATAGATGTATAGTTGTAACATATCTGTTCAAGGATGTTGTGAAAGAAGCAGAACACATAAAAAAAATATAATTATGTTAAATATAATAGTAATGTACAAATGATGACATCTATATATGATAATAACGTTTTAATAATATTGTTTTTAATAATACTATAAAATATTATTTTTATTAGAAATAATACTAATTGCTCTAATGATATATATTTACTCTAATAAATTTTTTATATCAAATATTACAATTACTGGAAGTAGTTCTATGTCATATGTTGTCATATACTACTGCAGTAATAATACTGTTGGCTCAGCATTGATACTATTACGTATCAATAATAATACTGCAGTAGCAGTGACACTAATAGTATTTTTATATTTCCAAATGGAAACTTATATGATAGACCAACATTTAAATTTCGTTAATTTAAAAATCGAGATCATTTCGAGTTAGAATTAGTTTAGCTAGACTGATAGAATAGATAATATTTTTTCTTGATCTCATGCTCATTTATAGTAAGAAATATTATTCCCTGAAATTCCTCAATACAAAAGTTACATAATAAGATTATATTAAATAAATTACAAAGTATAAATAAAAGTAATGTTATTCAGCAGGAATAGAACAATAAAATAAGATACAAAGAATTACTAGAAGAAAAGATGTAGACTTTATCGACAGTTGTAAAAAATATTTCGATTCATATAAAAAAATTCATATAAAAAAATCCTACAATTTTCTAAAAAATTATAAAATTATAAATTCTGAAAAATTTTGAGATTTTTTTATGATTAGAGCAATATTGCAATTGTCGAAATGAAATTGAAAAAAATGTCGATTCGACCTTTGAACGAAAATATTCAAAATATAAGATGACGTATCACAAATTTATACAAAAATATTAAAAATGTATCAAACTCTCATTGCACTCTCTACATACAATTTTTTTGTCGAAAATGTTGAAATTTCGATGTAAGTTTTGAATCGACAACTTTTTCATCATAACGATGTCGAAACAACGTTTTTTCGAGAAACTATTTCTGACTATTCCTACTATAGCTCTTATTCATTCCAACGCGATAGAGTGAGTAGGAGCTGTGTTAGGAGCTTGCAACGCGAACCTTTTGTTAGTACAAACTCGGTCGAGCCGAAAACGCTATTATTTTCCTCACATTCGATTGTAGTTGATCAATTTCTTATGGTTTAAAGCTTAAAACCTATTATAGATCCGGACTTAAGCCTTGTATCCACGATGTTAGAACCATGGAACACAAAAAACTTAAAGCAATAAGACGTAAGCAACAAAGAAATCAACATGTTGGATTAGCATTTATGTTATGGCCTTACGGATTCTACTGATTGATGAATTCGCTTAGGATGAAATCACACGGTGCGGAAAACGACTACGGAATAGAGAATGTCATAGAAGCAATCAATCAGCGTTAATTTGTGTTATTCCGAATACTAATTGGTTGTTTCAATGACATTCTCTATTCTGCAACTCTTCCGCATTGTGTGATTTTACCCTTATTGTTTACGTTTTACCGCTTAAGTTTCTTTGTGTGCCATGGCCCTTAGGCCGGGTTCACATCTTGATGGAAAAGCGGAAGCCAATCGGAACTCGCAGTAATAGTAGGTACATTTCGCTTGTCTATTTCTGTCTTTCCACGAATTCTGATTGACTTCCGTTTTTCCGCTTTTTTTTCTGTTAAGGTGAACTCGGCCTTAGAAATTCGTCCGAATTCTCGATTCAATCCTAGAATAGACATAATTGTACTTTGATGACTGTAGATAGCGTTATTCAAATATGTGATGTTAGCTGCCCGCAAGTCGTTATATAAATATTATAAATCTCAAGGGATCGTTCAGACGTGCTTTCCTTTACATACTTTCCTTTTTTCAACGAATTTAAGAATTTAATAATTGCATTGATTGAAGACTCAGTCTTCTCCAACTGAAGAAAAAGTCGTAACTTGTATCAACATTAAGGTATTAAATTTACAAATGCAATTTTAATTTTTTAAATACATTGAAATAAAAATAATATTTTAAAATAAATATAATAAGTTTGTTCCGTTTGATACAACAAAAGTTTAAAATCATTTAGTTAAATAATTAGAATGAATTACGCATGAAACAGATCATCATATCAATGCTTCTTCAGGTCAGAGTCAATTTTAATTTATTTTGATTATTCGGCAAATATAATAGACAAAGCTAAAAATATTTTTAATTATTAAAATTATTAATATAAAATTAAAATACGAATTGCTTTTAATTGAAAAGAACTAATGTACATAATCTAACCTATTCATAGTGTTAGTTGAAACATGAATAATTCAGCAAGAAAGACAAAATTGAAAAAGTTGCTGATTCTCACAGCTTTTACTATGTGTGTGGAACAACAAGAAGAGTAAGAAATATAAACGGAGAATACAACAATTATAAATCCGACAACAGAGTGGGCAAAAGAATGGATTGTACAAAGAAAATTCGAATTAAGAGAATCTGTTCATTTAGTCCTCAATGACCTTATCTATGAAGATATAAAATCTTTTTATAGATTCTTCAGAATGGATTTTCAATTATTCAACAATCTGTTGGATAAAATATCTCCATATATTCAAAGATAAGATACATTTATGCAAAACTGCATTCCGCAATTCAAAGACTATCCTTGACTCTAAGATTCTTAGCTAGATTTCTTAGTTGGGGAATCTTTTTACAGCATGGAATTCACAACAAGAGTACCGGCTTGTACTTTATCACGTTTCATTTCTGAAATAGTTATGCCGTATTCAGACCTTGTACTTAAAACTTCCTTAAATTTATCTTTAGAAGCTCAGCAGCCAATGAAATAATTCATAGAGTATCTAAAGATAAAATTTAAATTTAAGGAAGCCTTAAATATAAGGCCTGACTTGAATACGAATATTAGAATTTACAGTGATGTCAGACATGCCCTGCACTCGCGCATGCACGTTGTTTACAGCTTAGTCCAGTTTGACGCGCAGTACTGTAGCCATTAGGTTAGGTTAACATTGTTAAAGTAACGATGTGGACCGCGAAATCTGCGCGCCAAACTGGACAACAGGAGGTGCAAGGAATCCCTAGAGGAAAATAGAAATAAGGTAAAGTATTTTAGGTTTTAGATAGAAAATGAATCGCAATAGAGTCAGGAAAAAGACCCAAAAAATATGTATCCGAAAATTTAGATCTTGGTTAGACGAAAATATCTTTAAAGATTGGCAAAGAATGACAATAAAGTTTGGTGTTTAAAAAAATAAAATTTGTAATATTTCGCTTAAATGTTGTCGATATAATTTATCAAGGCATGCCAAATCAGCTTCTCATATAGATAATGTAAATATATAGAAATTGATACCTCACACAATAAGAGGTGTGTCTAATTTTTTTATATTTGTAATTCTATTTCTCTTTGGAGCGACTACGAACGCCAATTTTACGAATGATTAGATATTCTACTGCGCTTTAAACTGCGCGAGTGCAGGGCATGTCTGGCAGCACTGGTCATCTATAAAAGGTGAATATTTAAAGATAACTATTAAAATTATAATTTTTATTTTCTTGTATCGAATATATGCTATGGATATTTAAAATAATATTTACATACATAATAACTAATATACATAATATTTTAGGCCTGAATTCATAGTCCTTCAGATCTCAAATCTCCAATATCTAAATTCGGATTCCAATCTTGAATCCCCAAATTGCAATGCTAATGCTTAATCATGAACTTCAGTTTTTCATGACTGAGCGGGAAGTGTAAGAATAAAATAAAAAGTGGATGGTGAGGTTACAAGTAATCAAATGTAATCGACCAAAAATCCAGTTTTTTTAAATATGAGGTAAAGAATCAAAATATTTATAATAACCCTGGTCAAAAAAATTTCGCTGAAATTATTGTATTTTAGAATATTTCAGCGAAATTGCTGAAAATGTGTCGAAATTACACTAAAAGTGAATTTTTCAGTTAACATGTTGAAAATTTGTTGAATTTGAAGGAAATTTCTATAAAATTTTATTTAAATTTCTCTGAAATTTTGTTGGAAATTTTGTTGGAATTTTTCTGAAATATTCATTGACATTTCTCTGAAATTTTAGTGAAAATAAAATTTTCAGCTAAAAATCACAAAAAATTAAACTAAAAATTTTCTAAAATGCTGAAATTTTGCTGAAAAATATTCCAAAACGTAAAATAACTTCAGCAAAAATTTTCCACCAATGAAGGTTAAGTAATGATATTTTAGATGTACAAATAAGCTACTTAGTTATAATTCTCTTTGTCAAAAATTCCTTACAATAGACCGTTGCAAGACATCTTCATCAAGCAAATCAAAGCGGTCGTTTTCAATATGTTCAAATACTAGTACAAAGATGATTACTGCGGATAATGTAAATTCTCTCATACAATATATAGAAAAATAATTGTACCTGTTAAGATGCCTTTTCATGCACAGCATGTTGCGGTAAAAATATCGTGCCAATTTTTCATAATTGCTTCCGCTGCATTTGCTGTGCATGAAAAAAAATAACAGCAACAGTATATGTGTTAAAATTTAACCTCAAATATATCTTTTATTTGCTCAGCTCGAAAATTTAAAAAGCTAAAAAACTTGTGATTATATGGCAACTGTTGCCATCGGACCCTTGCAGCATTGAATAACTCCGGATTTACCGAATTTTAAGCCTTAAGCCATAAGAAATGGATAAATCATACTTTTTATTTAGTTTAGATTATTCTCCTCGAATTCGATTGTAATTGGTCAATTTCTTACAACTTAAGGCTTAAAACACCTATTGTACATTCGGAGTAATGCTAAGCGTTTTCCAGCAAGAAAAATATAAGTGTGAATGCACTGAGTGCATTCAATACTACGACCGCTCACTGAGCACTCAATGAGTTTTTATATTTGTTTGTCTATATTTTTAATTCTAACGAAATATACCAATTAGATGCAAGAGAGGAATGCTCAGTGAACGATTGTAGTACTGAATGCACAGTAATTGCGTTCACATCAACAGATTCAGTTGAGCGAGTAGCACTCGCTGCTATTGATCTAAAAATATAATCCAATCAGCACGAAGAAAACTTCCAACAGTTGCAAAATAAACGTTCTGCTGAATGTAACTAATGTTAATAACTGAACAAAATACCTGTATAGGTAACTTTGATACGCCGCATCTCCATAATGAAAAATCATACAAAGTAGTCATATAAGTTATTGTATTTTTAATTTGCAAGAAAAAGTTTATACTTTACGATAATTATCCCGACATTTGCGAAAAAAAATTTATTGGACCCATAATATATGTCAAACTGTGCAATTTTTTGGAGACGTAATACATTCTTATTTTAGAAAAGATAGTGAGCAAAAATAAGAATGAATTTAAAATTTATCGAAAGCTTCTTAAAGTATAAACTTCACTCTTTGAGAATGAAAAAAAACTACAATCATCATTCATATGTGACCATTTTTCACGTTATGATTATTTGAAATTACTTGCATTTTTGGTATCTATATGCAAATATTTGATATAAGTTGCAATAATTTTAACAAATATAATATAAAACAGGCGTTTATTAACAAGAAAAAATTAACGATGTACTTTTATCTTACTATTTGAACTTAAATTTTTTCGTATAACAACTTTCATCCTTTTCGGATGAAATACAATAGTGTAACTATTGTCTCCGTCAGTCAAGAACATATGTTCTTTCAAATCAAAGCTAATAGCACTGTCTGCAAATCCTTGTATGTCTAAACTAATCCATGGTAAAGTATTTCGTGATAATACATATTGTTTTAGAATATTATATACTTCTTGAATCTTTTGTCGTGTGAAGAATCCAGTCCATTGTAAATACTGCACCTGTCTAACATGTATCGAAGGAGAAGGGCACTGATATGTATTTGCACAATTATCTTCTCCCTTAGTAGATCTAAAAAAGATGTTACTAGCTGTCATTATCACATTCCTGCGGCATTCAATCATGAAAAACCATTTTAAAATGTAAATGAGCATACAGATCACCATCAATGCTGAAGATTCCCAGCCATTCAAAGAAATCGATATCAGTGTTATTACATGTGTCCTCATAAGTAGGTATCGTTAATGAATATTTGATTTTTTGAAAAAATTTCTGACAGCAGCGACAAACATTATAATTACGTGCGTAAAACCATGCTGCTATAGATGACGGGCACATACTGATCTCTGAAATATTGAAATAATTGTAAGAAAGCAATATGTATATATATATATATATATATATATAAAATAGAGTGGCCGTTATTTTAACAATTGAAGCTCTTTTTCTGGCAATTAGCTTTTCCATGTATGATTGATCGTAATAGAAAAGTATTGTAATATGTAACTTCTTAAAAACATTAATAAATTATAAATTTATTTAATATTGTATCCATTTGTGTATAATAAAAAAAGTAGCAAGTTATTTTAATTTTTATATAATATCAAGATTTTATAATAGGCCTTTATTCCGCCCATCCCCTCAATTTTTGAAATTTGATCGGGTTATCCTCTAAAGTAATTCAATATCTCAAAAAAAAATAATACCAGAATTTTCAAATTTGTTGAATAATATTAACCCATGCTACGTACCGGGACACAATATAGGCAGAAAAGCATCTTTAGAGACAGAAAAGCATCTTTAGAGACAGAAGTTCGACGCTCTAAGGCCGAGTTGGAACCTTGATGGAAAAGCGGAAAAGCGGAAGCCAATCGAAACTCGCAGTAGGAGTAGGCGGTACATTTCGCTTGTCTTTACATTTCTACTTCTGTCTTTCCGTGAGTTCTGATTCTCTCAGCCTAATTCTTAACTAATTTTAGATTTTTTAAAAATTTTATTCGAAAATTGAATGAGTTAAAAGCCCATTCTGTATAAATTTTGATTATAGTTGTTACAACTTATTCACTTCCCGGGAATGGAAGAAAAAAATGGAATTGTTGAAAACAATTTTCACAGTGTAACTTTAAAAGATAGGAAAAGTATTTATTCTAATATAAAGGTGTGCTTAATTAATCTGGATAGTTCGGTGTTAGTTCACTAGCTGCGTTCGGTAATGCAAATCTGAGGCATCGGAGTGCTCTTATATTATAGCATATGTCACGTGCACTGTAGAAAAAGAGCACTCCGACGCCTCAGATTTGCTGAATATAGTTACTGTCCTAGAATCCCTCTAGTAAGAGTCAAGTCATGAGGAGATTCCTGATTGGTCAAATTTCGAATCTCTTTAAATGCCGCCATTTGCAGATACTTTCGATGTAGTAATGAATCTGTGAATTGATGCATGAGCAACTGTTTCATGGCATAGAAGGCGCGAACGCGAAATCGGAAATGTCAAATTATGCTGTTTCCAACCAGAACCCGACATCCGGCAATGGCGTCCCTTCCGTTCCTATGTCTTAATTCTTACTAGAGGAACTCTATACTGTCCGTCTGTCGCACGCTTCTTATTGCCTAGTGTGTATCCCTAATGTGAGATATCATATATATGTATAACCGGTCACAGAAAGGTTGCAACACCTTTTATTTCAATGAGTTCTCTAATCTACTCACCGAGCGATTGGTTTTTATTTGCAGATCCATGAATGAAGAACCAATCATTCGGTGAGAAAGCTGCATTCTGAAACCCATCGAAAAAAAGTGTTGCAACTTTCTGTGATCGGCTATACAAGAACTTTGATTCTTTCCCTCAGAATTTTCACAAATTAAAAAGTGACCACTTTTCCACGGTGGAAAGAATATAAAGTGAAACATTGAGCATAATAGCGATAGCAATACTGGAAATAACCAATCAAATGTTTCTCCAATATGCACTTTCCTGCGTATAATAGCGCTGATTATACTTGAACAGTCAATGAAATGTTATCCAAATTCACTTTCCTACTGCGCATCCATGGGAATATTTCACCTTATACTCTTTCCTCCATGCATTTTACTACGTTAATGCTCATAATCCGTGCGCGATTAACGACATAACTAACCTTTCGCTTACAACTAAATTTGATGTAAAGACGAAATAACCTGAATTTTTGAAAGTTTTAAAAAGTAATCGAAGGAAAGAATCGAAGTTGTCCTTGAATACATGTCGCGTACATGTCAACAATAGTTCAAATAAAAAATGGTCGCCCTGACGGAAAAATTTCTATGCCAATTAGTACGCAAAAAAATACACTTTTTTATTTTTACAACTGTGGCGTAAAATCGTGTTGTTAAACATGGAAATAACTAGGCTATGCGATTTTACGCAAACTGGCATACATGAACCTAGTCAGACACAAAAAGTTCGCCAAAATACTTGCAATTAATGATCATTATTTCTTGAATTACGTGTTTCTATGCCGAATTCCTCTAATTTTCATTTTTTCGTAAGTATTCAGAGAAAATATGCCATTCTATGTCTTTCTCGCAGAATCACACTCTACAATCGAATAGTAGGCATAGAAATAATTATTTACGCCAAGCTACTCGTTTGCAAAAAATCATTTTCTAAGGTACGTATTTCTATGCCAAACTATGCCAAAGTCCAACACTCACTTTTTAATTTTTCCATTTACGAAAGTAAGTAGTAACGAAGTAAGCTATTCTATGCCATTTTATGCGGAATTATTTTTACTCATCCGTGAGCATTATGCATTTCCGCCGACAGAGAGGCGTCACAGCGAAGATATAAACTCATAAATAAGAATCACCTGGGAAAATATATAAAGAGCACAGCATTTCGCAGTAAAGTGAATTCTCAAAATTGAGCTTTAATATTAAAGTATCCTACGACGAAATTTTAATTTCATCATGACAGCAATGTGATGACATCTTGAATTGCTTGATCATGCCAAATGAGTTCAAGACACAATCAAGTTACTTATACGACAAAAACGCACAAATGAAATACGAGAGTTATCCGAAAAAGTTACAAGATTTTTTAAAAATACATGCATATATTTTAATGAAACTTACAGGGATTATAATATTACATTATTTTTCCACATAATCACTATTTACTTCAATATTTTGTCAACCGTGGGATGAGGTTTTTTTATTCCTTTTTCATAGAGGTCTCCCGCCACCTCTTTTCTGTCAGTTCTGCACTTCGATTTTCACTTTCCTATTGCGCATCCATGGGAATACTTCATCTTATATTCTTTCCACTATGCATTTTACTACGTTAATGCTCATAATCCGTTCGCGATTAACGACTTCATCGTCATCGCAAAAGTGTTTTCCATCTAAATGTTCCTTCAATTTAGTGAAGAGACGATAGTCACTAGGTGCGTGATCGGAGCTGTGAGAGAGGTGATTTAAAACATCCCAACCAAATGAGATCAACAACTCTTGCTTTGCACAAACGGTATGCGGAGATTGTTATGAAGGAGACACACTCCCTTCATCAGCATCCCACACGTTTGTTTTGTATGGCTTTGCGAAGTTTCCTGAGGATCTCACAATATATATCTTGCACGTTGATCATTTCACCTTTCTGCAAAAATTCGACGAGCAGAACTCCTTTTTTGTCCCAAAAAAAATTGTCGCCATGATTTTTTGAACTGATTGCTGAGTTTTTAATTTTTGCTGAAGAAGAATGGATATGGCGCCACTGCATTGATTGTCATTTGCTCTCTGGGGTATAATAGTATACCCTGGGCGCTCATGCCCTTTGCATTCAGGTAACATATTACAGCGCG
>Ga0157363_1000611_pt1 | contig 27637 bp, 23 predicted proteins | sample AttsexASBM1_FD_111477 | JGI IMG/M metagenome (GOLD analysis project Ga0157363, IMG submission 111477) | Fungus gardens microbial communities from leaf cutter ant in Ribeirão Preto, State of São Paulo, Brazil - Atta sexdens ASBM1 | ecosystem: Host-associated > Fungi > Mycelium > Unclassified ... | reverse complement strand
TATCGACTTTGGGACCCACGCGTAAAATGATCTTCTTCTCTCGTGACTGGCTGCTGGACGATACGCCAGCCAATCGCCGTCAGGCGGTGTGGGGCCGACGCTATCGCTTGTGGCTCAGCCTGCGCAGCAACCCGCTGGCGATGGCAGGATTAGCGGTCATCGCCGTCATGCTATTACTGGCGCTGTTTGCGCCGTGGCTGACGCCGTTTGACCCTGGCACACAGCATCTGGAAAACCGTCTGGCGGCTCCTTCTGTCGCACACTGGCTCGGCACTGATGAACTCGGCCGCGATGTCTGGACGCGCATTATCTATGGCGGACGCACCACGCTTGGCATGGTGATCGCCGTGGTACTGCTCACCGCCCCGCTCGGCCTGCTGATTGGCTGTATCGCGGGCTATGCCGGTGGGATTGTGGATAAGACGCTGATGCGTATCACCGACATCTTCCTCGCCTTCCCGCGTTTGATTCTGGCGCTGGCGTTTGTGGCCGCGCTGAAACCCGGCGTGGAGAGCGCGATTCTGGCGATTGCCTTAACCGCCTGGCCGCCGTACGCGCGTCTGGCGCGTGCCGAAACCATGCAGTTCCGCCACAGCGATTTTATCGCCGCCAGCCGACTCACCGGTGCCTCGCCGTTGCGCATCATCCTGCGCCACATCATGCCGCTGTGCGTGCCGAGCCTGATTGTGCGCGTCACGCTGGATATGAGTTCGATCATCATCACCGCCGCCAGCCTTGGCTTCCTGGGGATGGGGGCGCAACCGCCGTCGCCTGAATGGGGCACCATGATTGCCACCGCGCGCCGCTTCCTGTTCAGCGAATGGTGGGTGCCGCTGATGCCGTGTATCGCCATTTTCCTGACCTCACTGGCGTTTAACTTTCTCGGCGACGGTCTGCGCGACGTGCTGGATCCTAAGGAGCGCTAAATGCTGGTGGAAATTGAAAACCTGCGCATTGCCTTTCGCAGTCGCACGGAAACCTTTGAAGCAGTACGCGGCGTGAGTTTCAGCGTTGGCCGTGAGAAGTTTGCCATTGTTGGCGAAAGCGGATCGGGCAAGTCGCTGACCGCACGCTGTTTGATGCAGCTATTGCCGGGCAATGCTGAGGTGACCGCCGACGTATTGCGTTTTGACGGTATCGATCTGCGCGGCGCCCGTGAAAAAGTGCTGCGTCAGATTCGCGGCAAACGCGTGGGCTTCATCCTGCAGGACCCAAAATATTCACTCAATCCAGTGATGACCATTGGCCAGCAGATCGCAGAAGCCTGGCGCGAGCACAAAGGCGGCAGCCGTAAAGCGGCGATGCTGGCGGCGATTGATCTGCTGGAGCAGGTGAAAATTCGTGATGCTGCCGCCGTGGCTAAACGCTATCCGCATGAAGTTTCCGGCGGGATGGGCCAGCGCGTGATGATTGCCATGATGCTGGCACCGGATCCGGAACTGCTGATCGCCGATGAGCCCACCAGCGCGCTGGATGCCACGGTACAGGCAGAGATCCTCAAGCTGATTGACGATCTGGTTTCCGCGCGCGGCATGGGGTTGATCCTGATCAGCCACGATCTGCCTTTGGTGTCGCACTTTTGCGATCGCGTGGCGGTGATGTACGCCGGGCGCATTGTCGAATTGCTGGACGCCGGGCAGTTACAGCAGGCTCAGCATCCGTATACGCGCGGCTTACTGGCCTGTTTGCCGTCGTTAAAACATCCGCGCGAGCGTTTACCGGTATTACAGCGCGATGCGGCGTGGCGGGAATAGCGCAATGCCCCTCAACGCGGTTGTCCAACTCTACGCCCGCTGGATGCGTACCGTTCAACGAACGCACAGAATTTACAGGCAGCTTCATGATGGAAATCGATAACCTGCGCATCGCCTTTGGTGCGCATCAGGTAGTGAAAGGCGTCAGCTTCGCGGTCGCCAACGGCGAAAGCTTTGGCATGGTCGGCGAAAGTGGTTCAGGCAAATCCACCATTCTGCGCGCCCTCGCCGGACTCAATGCTGAGTGGCAAGGCAGCATGAAATTTGGCGGCATGGAACTGGGCGCCAAACGCAGCCGCGCGTTCTATCGCCAGGTGCAGATGGTGTTTCAGGATCCGTTTGGTTCGCTGCATCCGCGTCAGACCATCGACCGCATCCTGCATGAGCCACTGCTGGTGCATCAACTGGATCGCGCGGAACAGCGCATCAGCCAGGCGCTGAGCGAAGTCGGCTTACCGGCCGCTGTGCGTTTCCGTTATCCGCATCAGCTTTCGGGCGGTCAGCGTCAGCGCGTGGCGATTGCCCGCGCGTTGATTGCCGAGCCGGAAGTGCTGCTACTGGATGAGCCCACTTCGGCGCTGGATGTGTCGGTGCAGGCGGAAATCCTGAATTTACTCAGCGATCTACGCACTGAGCGCAAACTCACCTACATTATGGTGACGCATAACCTCGCGGTGGTGACCCATCTGTGCCAGCGCATTGGGGTGATGCAGCACGGTGAGATGGTGGAGCAGCTGAGCGCGGAGGATTTACGCGCGCGGCGCATCCAGCATCCGCATACCGCTCAACTGTTTGATCTCAGCATGACGCTGGAGGAACCGGCATGACCGCGAACGGGCAACAGTCTGCTGATATCGCACCACTTTTCGATCTCAGCATGACGCTGGAGGTACCAGTATGACCGCGAACTGGCAACAGGCCGCCGAGGTGGCGCAGCAGATAACACAAGGCTGGCAGCAGCCCAGCGCACCGGGTGGTGCGATAGTCCTGTTTGATGCCCACCATATTCACTCGACACACTGTGCCGGTCTGGCCGATTTGGCGCAACAAACGCCCTTCGGCGCCGACAGCGTGGTGCGTTTTGCCTCGATTACCAAGCATCTGTTTGCCGCGCTGGTCACCGGGCCGGGCCGTCGCTACCTGCAACTCGACGATAAGCTGGTGCAGCATCTGCCGCAGCTTACAGGCGCCAACGGCCAGATCACTGTCGGCCAGGCGCTGGACATGAGCAGCGGCTTGCCCGACGTGCGTGAAACCCTGTCGCTGCTCGGCTTGTCGGTGTACAACGCCACCAGCGCTGCTGATCTGCTGGATTTTGTCGCACAGGAAGGCGATCTCAGCTATCCGCCCGGCAGCGAGATTTCATACACCAATACCGGCTACCGCCTGGTGGAAGAGGCGCTGAAAGCCAAAGGTGTGCTGTTCAACGATCTGCTGCAGCAATATATCTGCGAGCCGCTGGATATCAGTTTGGTCGCGCCGGAAACCTGGTTCGATATCGTGCCGGGACTGGTGCCGGGTTACTGGCAAAACGGCGCGCAGTGGCAGCTCTCCAGCGCTGGATTACACCTTTCCGCCTCGGGCAGTGTGACCGGCAGCGTCAATCATCTGACGCGCTGGCTGCAAAGTCTGCTGGCGGACAGCGGACCCGGCGCGGGCGTGCTGCAACGCCTGAGCGCGCCACGCCATCTCAATGACGGCCGTACCAGCGGCTACGGGCTGGGTATCACCAGTTCCACGCTGGGCAGCCAGACGCTGTTCGGTCACGGCGGTTCGCATGCGGGTTATAAAAGCTATTTCCTGCTGCATCCGGAGCTGAAGCTGGGCGTGGCGATTGTTGCCAACCGTGAAGATGTGGCGACCTCAGAAAGTGCACTGCGGGTGATGGCGGCGCTGCTGAATCGCACGCTGCCGGAAAAAGGGCACGACCTGACGCCGGGCTTATACGTGGCAGAAAACGCCGCCGACTGGCTGGAAATTCAGGGTGTGACCGCGACCTGGCTGGGTGCCGGTGAAACGCTGTGGCGCGCCGATCCTCATGGCGATGCAGTGTCGCTCTCCAGCACTTTCCCGATCAAGCTACGCCATGATGGTGAAGCGATTGTCGGTGAGATTGGTCATGCTCCACGCCGTTTTGTGCCGGTAGAGGCGGACAGCGCCAGCCTTGAGCATCTGCAAGGCCGCTGGTTTGCACATGCCTGGCGCAGCGAAATGGTGATTGAGGGCGATCGCCTGGTAATGGGCATCGGTCCGGCAGCGATTCATGCCAGTTTGCAATCGCTGGGCAGCGATCGCGTGCTCGCCACCGCGCAGGATGGCCCCTGGGAGAAACGTTTTGTGATCGCGCGTGAAGGTGACAAGGTGCGGCTGGTGCTCAATCGCAGCCGCGTGGTGAGATTTACGCGCTAAGCGGTCGTCTGGTCAATTCAACACACATCTGTCAAAGCTGCCATTTTTATAAATGGCAGCCTTTTTTCTTTAAACCACTGTGTGGCGCAGACGACCAATCTTTTCGATCTCGACTTCAATCACATCGCCGGGGAACATAAACAGGGGTGGCGTGCGTTTTTTTCCAACGCCGCCCGGTGAACCGGTGATGATCACATCGCCTGCTGACAGCGGGCTAAATGCCGAAATGTATTCAATAATCTTCGCCACCGGATGCACCATGCTGGCGGTGGTGTCGTTCTGAACTTCACGCTGATTCAGCCAGGTTTTGATCGCCAACTGCTGCGGATCGGGGATCTCATCTGAGGTGGTCATCCACGGACCAAAACCGCCAGTCTGCTGCCAGTTTTTTCCGGCGGTAAACCAGGTGAACTGCATGTCACGTACAGTGGCATCCATAAAGCAGCTGTAACCGGCAACGTGTTGCAGCGCATCGGCCGCTTTAACCTGATAGGCCGGCTTACCGATGATGACGGCCAGTTCGCCTTCGTAATCAAATTCCTGGGTGGTGGCCGGTTTCAACAACGGCTGCTCATGCCCCGCCAGGGAATCCGCGAAACGCACAAACAGCGTCGGCGCTTCAATAGTCTCGGCAAACTCTTTACGCTTGTCCACGTAGTTCATGCCGACACAGAACACTTTTCCAGGATTTTCCACTACCGGAAGAAAGCGAATTGCGCTGAACGGGTGATCAGCCGGCAGTGAGCTAAAGGCTTCCAGGTCGCTGACTGCGCCGCGTTGTAACAAAGATTTCAGGTCCGGGCATGCCGCGCCGAGGCGTGAACCGACGTCAATCACGCCCTCTTCCCGCACGATTCCGTAACTTTTTCTTTCCTGGTCAATAAGATAAAAACTGCAGAGCTGCATGACTGCCTCGTTGTTATATATAAATTGCGCGCAGGTTACCAAAAGCCAGCAGGAAATGCGGTACGACCTGCCAATAATGTGCCTAAGCGTTGATACGTGATTGCTGATCTATTGATTGCCATCCACGGCAACCCTGCGAGCATCTGTAGGGTGCGCCTTCATGCGCACCAACATTACGACTGCGTACTCGCCAGATAGGAGAATGCACTTAGCAGGCTGATCAATGTGCCCATCTGCTCGGCGCGATAACCCACGGTCACCGCATCAATGCGCGTTACACCGGGAATCAGACTGAATAAATCCGCGAGCACCGGTTTGCTGGCTTGTAACTGCATCTCATAAGGTGCGGTCAAACGCGTGGTACTGACCTGGCGCGCACGCTGTACCGCCGCAGTAGCGGCGGCACGAATGGCGTTTTGTGCGGCTTGCGGGCTAATGGACTCCGCGCAGGTGTGGGAAATCGCGCGTTTCACACAGACGTAATCCACTGACGGATAGTGTTCGGTGATCCAGCCTTGCAGTTGATCGTCCCCGCTCACCAGCCAGAGCGGTGTGCCCTGTTCGGCGGCGGCGGCAGCGTAGATGTCGCTTTCGCCCATCACTTTGCCGTTGATATGGATGCGCCAAAAAGCACGGCCGTTAATGGTGTGCGCCAGCACGCCGGGTTCGCCCGCCGCGCTGTGATAGCCGATAAAGAACAGGCCATCGAAGGGCTGCTGCTCAATGCCTTCTACCATCGATAACCCACGCGGCTTGCCTTGCACCATGCGCGCACGCGGATCGATGTTTTCTGCGCGCAGGTTGGTCATTTGCGCATGGCTGTCGGCCACCACCACTTCGGTGGCTCCGCCGGCAAACGCGCCGTCGATAGCGGCGTTGACCTCCTGCTCCATCAGTCCACGTGCCAGCTGGTATTCCGCATGGCCGGGGGAGCACTGTTCCGGACGCATCACGCCCGCGATACCTTCAATGTCAGCAGAGATGAATATTTTCATAAGTCAGGCAAATTCCGTGCGGGTTGGAACACGGTCGCCATAAATGGCGACCCTACGGGGAACAGTGAGTCACAGGCCGCTTTCAGGCTGACCACAGGCGCTGCTGTAAGAGGCGCCAAAAATGGCGACATTACGGTTAACTTAACGTCAGAGGCGGCATTCAAGCTGAACACAGGCGCTGCTGAAAGAGGCGCCATAAATGGCGGCCCTACGGTTTGGCCAATTCATCCAGCACCTGCGTCAGTGACGGACGATGATGGCTGCGAAAACCGGTGACCGCTTCGGCACTTAATAGCGCATCCAGCACCGCGTGTTCAGTGGCATCAGCGGCGGCGGCAAGCAGCGGTTCCAGTGCCGCATCTTCCGGCGGGTTTGGTTGCGTTTGCGTGGAGAACGCCACGGCAATATCGCCTGATCCATGTCCCCAATAACTGCCTAAACGGCCTAATCCGGCACCGGCGCGTTTAGCGATACGCTTAAGCTGGCGCGCATCCAGCGGCGCATCGGTGGCCATGATAATGATGATGGAGCCGGCATCACGCTGCGGCGTCAGCTCTGGCAGCAGCGGTCCGATCATGTCACCAAGTCGCACACCATCCAGCGTGAACGCATTCAGTGCCCCAAAGTTAGCCAGCACCAGCACGCCCAACGTGGCATTCAGTGACGGAATTAAGCGCGATGCGCTGCCAATCCCGCCTTTCAAACTGAAGCAGCTCATGCCACGTCCGGCACCGACGCTGCCACGGGCGAAATCGGCCTGCGCCGAATCGAGCGCATCCTGCGCCATGGCTTCGGTAACGGCCAGCGCCTGAATGTCATTCAGCCAGCCGTCGTTGCACTCCAGCGCTAGCGGATTGACGGTAGGCAAACTGCGACCCAACTCCGGGTTACGGCTGATGGCGTCACGCACCAGTGTGGTAAACAGCGTGCCGACGGCCAGCGTGTTGCTGAGCAAGATCGGCGTTTGCAGCACGCCCAACTCTTCGATTTGCACCAACCCGACGGGCTTGGCAAAGCCATTAAAGACCGCCGCGCCGCAGGGTAACGGCTTGAGAAACAGGTTATCGCCCGGCGGCACAATCGCCGTCACACCGGTTTGTCTCTCACCGTCTGCCAGCGTGTGATGACCGACGCGCACGCCGGGCACATCGCTGATGCGGTTGGTGGCGCCGCAAGCACTGCGCGGTTGCCCCAGCTGGCGTTCAGTGCGCCAGCGTTGCAGCAGTAGATCGCGCTGCAGTTGTTGAAAATCCATGTTTAGCTCTTCAGTTTGGGATCGAGCGTATCGCGCAGCGCATCACCCAGCAGGTTAAACGCCAGCACAGTAATGAAAATTGCCAGGCCGGGGAACACGCTGACGTGCCATAAACCGCCCATCATCATGCTGCGGCTCATCGCCAGGATATTTCCCCACTCCGGCACATCCGGTTCCGGGCCCAGACCAATAAAGCTGAGGCCCGCTGCCGTTAGAATACTGGTGCCGATACGCATGGTGAAATAGACAATCACATTGGAGAGCGTGCCGGGCAGAATGTGGCGCAGCAGGATCACGCGATCGGGCGCACCGGCGCAGCGCACCGCTTCGACATAAGCAGCCTGTTTGAGCGACAGCGTCGAGGCGCGCACGATGCGGGCAAAGACCGGCACGCTGAACACCGCCACGGCGATAATCACGTTATTCAGTCCCGGACCGAGAATCGCCACCACTGCAATCGCCAGCAGCATGCCGGGAAAGGCAAACAGCACGTCGGAACCGCGCATGATCAGCATGTCAATCCAGCGACCGTAATAGCCCGCCAGCAAGCCGAGCAGCACGCCTACCACCATGCCCAGCGTCACCGACAGTACGCCGACGTAAAGCGAGATGCGTGCACCGTAGATGATGCGGCTCAACAGGTCGCGTCCCAGATCATCAGTACCCATCCAGTGTGCCGCTGAAGGGGGTGATGATAAGGCCATCCAGTCCGGTGCCATCGGATCCCACGGTGCCAGCCAGGGCGCGAAGATCGCCACAATCACCAGCAGCAATACAAAACCGCCGGAGACCAGCGCCAGCGGATTGCGCACAAAGGCGTGCAGGAAATCGCGCCACGGCGAGCGGATGGTTTGTGGTGTTGCGGCAGAGAGAGATTCTGTACTCATCACGACTCCTGTCGCAGGCGAATGGCTGGATTGACCACGGCATATAGCAGATCCACCAGCAGGTTAATCACAATAAATTCAAACACGAACAGCATCACCAGCGCCTGAATCACCGGCTGATCTTGCGCTTTGATCGACTCGATCAACAGCCAGCCCAAACCGGGCCAGTTGAAGACGCTCTCCACCACGATCGATCCGCCGAGCAGAAAACCGAACTGCAAGCCGAGCATGGTGATCACGGGGATCAGGGCATTACGCATTACGTGCTTCCACGTCACCAGCCGATTGCGCAGCCCTTTGGCTTTGGCAGTGCGCACATAATCTTCCTGCGCCACTTCGAGGAAGGCGGAACGAGTGAAGCGCGCCATTACGGCTGCTACAGAAGAGCCGAGCGTAATAGCGGGCAGAATAATGTCGCTGGCCTTGTTGAACCCGCTCACCGAGAACAGGCCAAACGGCATGGCGACGAACTGGATCAGCAACAGACCCAACCAAAAAGTGGGCATTGAGATGCCGCCGACGGCAACGCTCATCAATGTCCAGTCCTGCCATTTACCGCGCTTCAGCGCCGCCAACACACCAAGGAACAGACCGAGAATCACTGACCAGACGAAGCCCGCCAGCGCCAGCCACAGGGTTGGCATAAAGCCTTGCTTGATCACCTGCAGCACCGGCTGTTGCGTGCGGTAAGTGACGCCGAGATCGCCACGCAGCAGCCCACCGATCCAGTTAACGTATTGCTGCGGCAGCGGATCGTTGAGTCCGAGATGCTGGCGCGCGGCTTCGACCGCTTCGATCGGGGCGTCTGGACCGGCGTAAATGCGCGCCGGATCGCCGGGTAGCAGCTTAATAAAACCGAACACCAGCAGCGAGACCACCAGCAGGACAGGGATCATCTCCAGCAGCCGACGAATGATGTATGCGAACATGCGCTTCCTTTAAATTGGGGACGCCCTCTCCCGTTTGCAGGAGAGGGTTAGGGTGAGGGATTAACGCCCTGCCTTACTTAAATGCCGCCTGGGTGTAGAGGAAGTTGCCATCTGCCAGCATCGATACGCCGGTCAGGTTGCTGCGCTTGCCCACCAGGTTATCTGGCGTGCCGAGGAAGGCGACGGGCGCATCTTTCCACAGTATTTTCTGGGCTTCCGCATAGGCTTCACCGCGCTTAGCCGGATCGGCGGTGGCTAACCCACCAGCAATGGCTTTATCCACATCCGGATTGCTGAAGTACGAAACGTTATACGAGGTCGGTACCCAGGATTCGGTGGCATACAGCGGGCGCAGCGCCCAGTCCGCATCACCGGTCGAAGTTGACCAGCCGCCGTAATAGAGGTCGAATTCGGCTGCTTTAGGATCCTTAACGCCCCACAGCTTGGCGTTACGGGTACCGGAATCCATTGGCGTCACCGTGGCGCGAATGCCCACCGTTGCCAGCTGGGCTTTCAGCACCTGCGCCGCACGCACGCTGGCGGTGGTGTTGGTGGTCCACAGTTTCAGATCCAGACCGTTCGGATAGCCGGCAGCTTTCAACAAGGCTTTGGCTTCATCCGGGGCGTAGTGATAATTCGGTTCGCTCTGTTTCTGGTAGAACTGCACCCCTTCCGGCATCGCGGATGAAGCGGGTTTCCCCATGCCAGCAAACGCCACTTTCAGCCACAGATTGCGGTCGATGGCGTAGTTGATCGCCTGACGCACGCGCACATCCGCCAATGGTTTGTGCTGGGTGTTGATCGCCATGTAGTAGAGATAAATACTCGGATCGCGTTGGATCGCTAATTTGCTGTCGCTCTGCACAGTCGCGATCAGATCCGACGGCAGCGGCCAGATCGCATCCACCTGTCCTGATTTCAATGCGGCAACGCGCGTGGCATCTTCCGGACTTGGCGAGAAGGTCACTTTATCCACCTTCGGCCAGCCTTTCTGCCAGTAGCCATCGTACTTCACCAGTGAAACGGCCTTGCCCGGTTGCCAGTCAACAAACTTGAACGGACCGGTGCCAACTGGATGCAGGCGCAGCTGCGCTTCCTCTGGGTATTGTTTGAGGATCGCCGGGCTCCACATCACTGCTGACGGGTGTGCCAGGGTGTTGATGAAAGCACCAAAGGATTGGTTAAGGTCAATTTTCACCTGATCCGGCGCCAGCACCGTGACGTTGGCAATCATCTTATACAGGCTGTTGCGCTTCAGGCCTTTGGTCTGATCGGCGAGGCGATCGAGGTTGGCCTTGACCGCTTCAGCATCAAACGGCGTGCCGTCCTGGAAAGTGACGCCTTTACGCAGCGTAAGGGTAAATTCGGTGGCGTTGTCGTTATTGGTATAACCGGTCGCCAGCCAGGGTTGCAGCTTCATCTGCGCATCGAACTGGAACAGGCGTTCAAAGATACCGCTCTGCACCGAATAGCTGACGTTATCCGAGGTATCGTGTGGATCGAGACCGGTGATATCGGCATACATCGAAATACGCAGATCCTGCGCCTGCGCGGCGGCAGCCAGCGCGAGGGTCAAGCCAAAAGCCAGTGACGAACGGCGAAAAAGGGTTTTCATGAAATCTCCTGGTATTGAGCGTTAGCGCGATGCAATGTCGTCAGCGACCCAGTGTTGCGGTGCAACCTGGCGATAACGGGGTTTGGTGACCGTTTCGCCCAACTTGCGCAGCGGCGAAGGAATTTCGCTATCTTCGAAAGTACGGGTCTGACGGTTCTGTGGATCGGCCACCGGCACCGAGGCCAGCAGACGTTGGGTATAGGGATGTTGCGGTTGGTTGAACACCGACTGACGCGGGCCAAGCTCGACAATCTGGCCGAGATACATCACCGCCACGCGGTTAGCGATACGCTCCACCACCGCCATGTCATGCGAGATGAAAATCCACGCGACACCAGTCTGCTTTTGCAGGTCCATCATCAGGTTCACCACCTGCGCCTGGATCGAGACATCCAGTGCCGAGACGGCCTCATCGGCGATGATGACTTTCGGTTTCAAGGCCATGGCGCGGGCAATCGCAATACGCTGGCGCTGGCCGCCGGAAAACTCATGGGGATAACGCGTGGCATGTTCGGGCAACAGACCAACGCTTTTCAGCAAGGCTTCAACCTGCGGCGTGGCTTCTTCCAGCGATTTCACCAGACCGTGCAGCAGCAGCGGCTCGGCAATGGTGAAGCCCACGGTCAGACGCGGGTTTAAAGAGGCGTAGGGATCCTGAAATACCATCTGGATTTCGCGGCGCAGCGGTTGAAACTCCGCCTCTTTCAGATTAGCGATTTCATTGCCCTGGAAATGAATGCTGTCAGACTGACTCTTGATCAGGCGCATCAGCGCGCGGCCGGTAGTGGATTTGCCGCAGCCGCTCTCACCGACAATCGCCAGGGTTTCACCCGGCCACAGGCTGAAGTCGATCTGCTCCACCGCATGCACTTGATGGGTCAGGGCTGAAAAGATGCCACTGCGAATCGGGTAATAGACTTTTAAACCGCGCACATCCAGCAATGGCGTTTCGTCATAACGGGCGGTGCGCTGCTCACCGCTATCGGCGGGCTGAGTGGCGCCCAACAGTGGAAAACGCTGCGGCCAGGATTGTTCACGCATGTCGCCCAGTTTCGGCACAGCAGCAAGCAGCGCTTTGGTATAAGGATGCTGTGGCGCGTTGAAGATGTCCGCGACCGTACCCTGTTCCACGACTTCGCCGCGCAGCATCACCACCACGCGGTCGGCAATTTCCGCCACCACGCCCATGTCATGGGTGATAAACAGCACTGCCATCTGCTTCTCGCGTTGCAGGTCGCGCAGGATGTGCAGAATGCGCGCCTGCACGGTGACGTCCAGCGCGGTAGTGGGTTCGTCGGCAATCAGCAGCTGTGGATCGCACGCCAGCGCCTGCGCAATCATCACGCGCTGGCGCATGCCGCCCGACAGCGAGTGCGGGTAGCTTTTCATCACGCGATCGACATCGGCGATGCGCACCTGGCGCAGCAGTGCCCGCGCACGCGCATCCGCAGCGGCTTTGTCGCACATCTGATGGTCACGCAGTGCTTCCGTCAACTGATCGCCCACCCGCAGTACCGGGTTGAGCGAGGTCATCGGCTCCTGAAAAATCATCGCCATTTCGCGCCCGCGCAAGGTGCGGCGTTGGGTTTCATCCAGCGTTTCTAGCGTGTGGGCTTTACCCTGACGATCGCGGAACTGCATGCTGCCGCGATCGATACGGCCTGAAGCGGCCAGCAGGCCCATCACCGCCAGCGAAGTGACCGATTTGCCCGAGCCGCTTTCACCGACAACGGCGACGACTTCACCGGGATAAATGGCAAAACTGATGCCTTTCAGTGCCTGATTTACGCCGCTGCGGCCGCGAAACGAGACGCTAAGATCCTGTATCGCGAGTACCGGAGCGGGACCGGCAACGCTGGCGGCGTTGGGGGTAAGTAAAGTGTCCGTCATCGTTGCCTCTTGCGGTTACAGCCAGATTCGGCCTTGAGCGTAGGAAAGGAAGGGTGAGCTATCGGCGGCCAGCCAGATGGGGCCATCGAGATCCACGTGTTCTGCAGCAATCGCCACCGGCAGCGCAGCTTCCATTGCGAGTGAGGAGCCCAGCATGCAGCCGACCATCAGACGCATATCCAGCTTTTGCGCTTCTTCGACCATCGCTAAGGCTTCGGTCAGGCCGCCGCACTTATCCAGCTTGATGTTGATCATCTCGTAGCGATTACGCAGCTCGGCGATGTCTTCACGCGTGAGGCAACTCTCATCGGCGCACACCGGGATCGGGTGGTTAAACCGTTGCAGATCCTGGTCTTGTCCGGCAGGCAGCGGCTGTTCAACCATGGCGATGTTGTACGCTTGCAGCGCGATAAGCAGGCTTTGCAGATCGACGCCCGACCAGGCTTCGTTGGCGTCAATGATCAAGGTGGCACGTGGCGCAGCCTTTCTGATGGCCGCCACCTTCTCTAAAATCTCTTCACGATTCAGTTTGATTTTCAGCAGGATGGCACCACGCGATACGGCATCAGCCGCCGCAGCTGCCATGTTTTCGATGGAGTCGAGGCTTAACGTTTCGGCGGTGATCACCGAAGGCGGTGCAGTGCGTTCGCACTGCTGCCACAGTGTCTGCTTCGCCAGCGCGGCATCAAGGCGCCACAGCGCACAGTCCAGCGCATTACGCGCTGAACCGGCAGATAAACGGCTTTGCAGATCGATTCGGCTTAAGCCCGCTTCGACATCCTTACGCATCGCTTCCAGCTGCGCCTCGACGCTATCTGGTGTTTCATCGTAACGCGGTGTCGGCGTGCACTCGCCACGACCAATAAAGCCGTTCTGCTCCAGCGTGACGCGAATGACAGTGACGGCGGTACGCGTGCCACGCGAAATAGCGAAAGGACGCGCCAGAGGCAGCTCCAGCACTTCAATCTGCATGCGCCGCATCTTAGCCACGCTCCTGCAGCAGGGCGGCGATATCCGCGATACCAAAACGCACCGGATCGGTGGCCGGCACGCCGAATTCAGCGCTAACTTCCGCACAATAGGCGCGAGCTTCTTCTTCGCTGTAGTTGGAGGTGTTGATGGCAAAACCGGCCAGTTGCACATTATCGCTGGTGACATCGGCCGCGCGCAGGTTGGCCTCCACGCAATCTTTCAAACTCACCATCGGCTGATGCGGTAAATGACGCATGTGCGGACGGCCCATTTCGTGACACATCACCAGCCAGTGCGGCTGCGCACCGTGAATCAGGCCCATGCTCACGCCCGCATAAGAAGGATGGAACAGCGAGCCCTGACCTTCAACGATATCCCAGTGGTCGGCATCATTGGCGGGTGACAGGGCTTCTACAGCACCGGCGATGAAATCGGCAATCACCGCATCAATCGCGATGCCTTCACCAGCAACCAGAATGCCGGTTTGCCCGGTGGCGCGGAAATCCGCCTTCATACCGCGTTCACGCATTGCCGCTTCCAGCGCCAGCGAGGTGTACATCTTGCCAACTGAGCAGTCCGTACCGACAGTAAGTACACGCTTACCTGTACGCTTTTTACCGCTGCCAACATTCAGTTTTGGACGCATATGGCGCAGGTCAAACAGCTCAACGCCAAACTCCTGGGCTAACGCCACCAGCTCTGGCTCATCCACCAGGCGATGGTGCAAGCCGCTCGCCACGTTCATGCCTGCTTTGATGGCACCTTTAACGGTATCGAGCCAGTGCTCCGGCAGATAACCACCGGCATTGGCGGTGCCCAGTACCAGCGTTTTCGCGCCACGTTCTTTTGCCGTGGCGATATCGAGTACGTCCAGACCTAAGCTGACAGTACAGCCCGGCAGTTTAATTTCGCCGACGCACTGCTCAGGGCGCCAAACGTGAATGCCGCGTGCGGTTTTAGCGGCCAGTGGATCGGTGACATCGCCAAGGAACAATAAATAGGGTTGAGGGATCAGCATGATGTTTCTCGTTTCAGACGGGTTAGAGGGTCTGAATCGACTATTCCATGCGGGTTAAGAGGTGACGAATGCTTGTTTGGTAGCGGGGTATAACATCAGGCTATAGCCAGATCCAAAACTGATGGTTAAGGGTACTAAGCCATTGATAGAGAGAAAATTCGAGGCGATATTGAGCGGGAGAGATAAGAAAATCATTGATAACCACAGGTCGTTCCCTGACCGCGATTATCGAGGGTTTTTGTCGTACTTAGTTCAGCGCACCGGGCGGTACATGCTTGAAGGTCTCAACATAGGTACGGAACACGTAACGGAAGAAGCGTTTCATTGGCTACCTGGCTCAAAATTTGTTGAAGAATTACGCGAAAAGTATAACTAACGCGCGTTTTTCACGCAAATAAATTTGAGCCAGATCACAAAAAAGAGGGTTAATGCTGATGCCCGAGTTAGCCGAAGAGGTTGAGATGTTGATTCAGAATGGTGCAGCCGATGCTGATCAGTACCAGTCCGCCTAGCACTTCAGCCCATTTACCCATCACCGGACCGATAAAGCGACCCACCATCACGCCAGTCGTGGCCATGATGGTGGTAGCGGCACCAATGGTCAGCGCGGTAAGCACAATATTCACCTGCAGGAATGCCAGGCCGACGCCCACCGCCAGGGCATCGAGGCTGGTTGCCACTGCGGTCAGCGCTAAGACCATAAAGCCATGACGCTGTGGTGCTTCGCAGGGTTCATCCGCCGTCTGACGGAAACCTTCCATCATCATGCGGCCGCCAAGAACGGTTAACAGGGCAAAGGCCACCCAGTGATCCCATGCCATGATGTAGCGACTGGCCGCCAGGCCAATCGCCCAGCCAATCAGCGGCGTCAGCATTTCAATCACACCAAAGATCAGGCCGGTGCGCAGCGCTTCTTTGAAATTCGGGCGATGCAGCGACGCGCCTTTGCCCAGTGCTGCGGCGAAAGCGTCCATCGACATACCAAAGGCCAGAATCAGAGTTGCGATAAATGTCATGGGTTTTCAATCAATGCCGCGAAAAATGCCTTCAAGCGAGCGATTTTCCGCATCTATTGTTCAGTAATGAAAAAGTGCGCGCAGTCTAGCACGCAAAATCACCAAAAAAAAGACAGTAAAATCATGGATTTAAGTATAGCAAAGGCTATAACTCTTAACTTGCGCTATTTATGACGCTAAGTGGATGGAATAGAAGAATTTTCTTAGGTTGACCCGGCACAGGGATTGCACGCCAGCACGCTTTTATGCGCTAATGCCCGCGCTAATTGATAGGAAACCTGCGATGAAAAACCCGTTTGAAACGCTGATCGTCCCTGGCGGAATCCTGCTGCTGGGCTTTCTCTCCGCGCTGCTGTTGCCCGCGCCGCAATTCGGCCTGGAATTATCCAGACGGATTCAGGAGATGCTGCATTTGCAGGACCTGAATCAGCTCTACACTATCGTGTTTTGCCTGTGGTTCCTGCTGCTGGGCGCGATTGAATTTTTTGTCATCCGCTTTGCATGGCGTCGCCTCGCTAAGCAGTGATCCCCACCGCCGCGTAATGCTTTTTTCCTCTGCCCACTGTCTGACGCGGCGAAAATTTAATACTCACAGAAATGTAACATTAGTTTTACACGATCTGGGGAAATATCACGCAACATAAAAACCGCATAAAAAATCAATCCACTACAAATTGATATTAATCATACACTTAAAGTGTGATGCCGCTCACTCTCCGAACATTACCTTGTGCATTCCTCTCACAATATCGCAACAACTGCATTACCATAACCCTCTGATTAAGGGATAAAAATCCCTTATGACAGCGGGGTCGAGCTGATTAATTCTTATGCTGAATCATTTCGGCCTTTAAAAAATAAACAAACGTTTAATTCCGATACGAGAATGTTATATTCAAATGCATATGCATAACGTGCAGTTAACCGTTATCGTCCCCTGACTTAAACCTGAGTCTTAACCTTTGAGAAATAGCGCGACGCGCTCGAAAGAAGCGTGGCTGTTTCGCCTGCGAACCTGTTGAACTTCAGGTCAACAGAGAGAGGAGATGTCGCCTCATGAGTACTACTGCGGTAAACCTGGCGCTCGCCGCCGCTGGTATGGATAGCGCAAACCTTCAGGAACGAAAGGATGTCGACGTACTGCTGATCGGCGCAGGCGTGATGAGTGCCACCCTTGGCGCATGGCTGCAGGATCTGGAGCCGGACTGGTCGATTGAGATGGTGGAACGCCTCGACGATGTCGCGGTGGAATCCTCCAATGGCTGGAATAATGCCGGGACCGGTCACGCTGCGTTGGCCGAGCTGAACTATACGCCGCAGAAGGCGGATGGCAGCATCGACATTGCAAAAGCGGTGGCGATCAACGAATCGTTCCAGATTTCTCGTCAGTTCTGGGCGTACCACGTTCAGAAAGGCAACCTGCGCAATCCAAAAAGCTTTATCCACAGTACGCCGCACATGAGCTTCGTCTGGGGCGACGATAACGTTGAGTTCCTGCGCAAACGTTTCCAGGCGCTGCAAAAAAGTACCCTGTTCCGTGGCATGAACTATTCAGAAGATCGCGACCAGATCACCCAGTGGATTCCGCTGGTGATGAATGGCCGTGACAGCAAACAGAAAGTGGCGGCCACCTGGACCGAAATGGGCACCGACGTCAACTTCGGTGAAGTGACGCGTCAACTGATTGCCTCTTTACAGAAGAAAGCCAATTTCCGCCTACGTCTGCGTCAGGAAGTGCGTGATATCAAGCGCTTGAGCGATGGCCGCTGGCAAGTGACGCTACACAATCTGGCCAGCGGTGAAAATCGCCTGCTGACCACGCGCCAGCTGTTTATCGGTGCGGGCGGTGCGGCGTTGCCACTGCTGCAAAAATCCGGCATCCCGGAAGTGAAAGGCTACGCCGGTTTCCCGGTGGGCGGTTCCTTCCTCGTGACCGAGAATCCAGAAGTGGTGCAGCAGCACATGGCGAAAGTGTACGGTAAAGCCAGCGTGGGCGCGCCGCCGATGTCAGTACCGCACGTGGATACGCGTGTGCTGGATGGTAAGCAGGTACTGCTGTTTGGCCCATTCGCCACCTTCTCGACCAAATTCCTGAAACAGGGCTCGCTGCTGGATATGTTCGGCGCGATGAACGGCAGCAACCTGTTGCCGATGATGCAGGTCGGCCTGAAGAGTTTTGACCTGGTGAAATATCTGGTCGATCAGGTGCTGCAAAGCGATGACGATCGAATGGAAGCGCTGCGTGCTTATGTGCCGCAGGCGAAACAGGAAGACTGGCGTTTAGTCACTGCTGGCCAGCGCGTGCAGATCATCAAGAACGATGAGAAAGAGGGCGGCGTACTGCGCTTAGGCACGGAAGTCGTGACCTCTGAAGATGGTTCGATTTCAGCCCTGCTCGGCGCTTCACCGGGGGCATCTACTGCAGCGCCGATTATGCTGGAGCTGATGGCGAAAGCCTTCCCTGAGCAGATGCGTTCACCAGAGTGGCAGACCAAAATCCGCGCGGTGATCCCCACCTGGGGCCGTAAGATGAACGGTGACGTAGCGCTGACCGAGAAGGTTCTGGCGGAAACCAGCCGCGTACTGCAACTCGACTACGCACCGATCGTTACGCCAGACGCGGCGAACGACGAAGCCCGCGAGACGGCGCACGTGGTGGGGAAGTAACCAGGCAATCCTGATTGCCGTGAATAATGATAAGGCCGCGCAAGCGGCCTTTTTTATGGGTGCACTGCAATTCAGCTCAGCAGTACCGCGTCGTAAAGCATCCAGGCCGTGGTGGCCACCAGCGACAGTGCCATCAGACTGTTAAACGCCTGACGTTTCCACGCCACCTGCAGATGACTGCGCAGACGATCCCCCATCGCGGCCCAGATCAGGATGCAAGGTAAGTTCAATGCGGCAAATCCCAGCAATACTGTGATGACGCCGTTGCTGTTGGCGTACATCAGCGCCACGTTCGTCACCATCAGCCAGGCTTTGGGATTCACCGCCTGAAAACAGATGCCGCCCACTAGCGTCATCGGGCGCGGACGCTCACGCGCTTCTGGCGCTGCGGCACGAAAGATTTTCCATGACAGCCAGAGTAAGTAACTGCATCCCACCACCGTGAGTGGTAAACGAATGGATGCCATCCAGTGCAGTAATACATCCAACGCCATGCTTGCCAACAGCATCTGTATCGCACAGCCCACCAGAATGCCAAACAGCATCGGCAAGGTGCGCTTGAAACCAAAATTGACGCCCGATGTGGCGAGCAGCAGGTTGTTCGGGCCGGGGGTGATCGACATCACCGTGACGTAGCTGAAGAATGAAGGGTCGAGCATGATGCGCTTCCTGATGGTCCAAAGTTAACATCATGCTAATGCGTACCGGGTGATGGAAACAGAGACACAAAACCACTATTGTAATGGATACAGTTAACGTTAATTTAGATTGTACCCATCGCACGCGGAGGCTTTTGTGTCCCTTCCCCTTTCATCCGGACAAACGCTGTATCAGCAGCTGGCAGATAGCTTTGCCGAGTCGATTCATCAGGGCACGCTGAAACCGGGAAAACGGCTGCCCGCCATCCGCCGCGTGGCACAATCGCATCAGGTTAGCGTCAATACTGTGCTCAATGCCTGGCAAATCCTTGAAGATCGCGGCCTGATTGAAGCGCGTCCGCAATCGGGCTATTACGTGCGTGGCGTGATGCCGGCCGTGACGCGTCCGGTCAAACCGCTGCCCGCGAAAATCAACGACCCGAGCACGCAGAAGCTGGAACTGATTGAGCAGGTGTTTGCCGCGCAGAATAATGCCGATTACACCAATATCTCTTTGGCCTGTCCGCAGGATGGCACCTTTTATCCGGCAGCGCGCTTAGGCCGAATTACCTCGGGCATTTTACGGCACAATCCCGACATCGTCGGGCGCTATGCGCTCCCGCCGGGTAGTGAGCGCTTACGGGAGGAGATTGCACGTCGCAGTCTGCACACCGGTATCAATCTGACTGCGCAAGAGATCACCCTCACCCACGGCTGCATGGAAGCGTTACAGCTGGCGCTACGTGCGGTAACCAAGCCTGGCGACTGCATTGGGCTGGAATCCCCCACTTACTTCTTCCTGTTCCCCCTGCTGGCGTCACTGGGCCTGAAAGCGCTGGAAATCCCCACCGATCCTCAGCAAGGGTTGTCGCTGGATGCACTGGAGATGTTGTTACAGGAGAAGCGCATTCAGGCGCTGATTGCCATGCCTGGGGCGCAAAATCCTCTCGGCTATGTGATGCCACTGGAGAATAAGAAGCGGCTGGCGAAGTTATTGAATACTTACCACGTTCCAATGCTGGAAGATGGGCTGTATGACGAGTTGCAGTTTGACTGGCCACTCTCGCCGCCGGTGAAAGCCTTTGATAGCGAGGGCTGGGTGATTTACTGCACCAGCTTTACCAAAACCGTGGCGCCGGATTTCCGCGTGGGCTGGACCGCGGCCGGTCGTTTCCATCAGACCATCGCCCGTTTGAAAGCTGTCTCTTCGATGTCTGAATCGCGGTTGCTGTGTGAAACCCTCGCCGAATTCCTCGCCAGCGGCGGATACGATCATCATCTGCGCTCGCTGCGCCGCCGCTATGCCGCCAATCTCGATGCGGCGCGCGGCATCATGGCGCGCCATTTTCCGCAGGGGACACGCGCCACCCTGCCCAAAGGAGGTTTTGTGTTTTGGGTGGAGTTGCCAGGGAAAGTGGATACCGTGGAGATGTTCCATCGGTTATTGCAGGAGCAGATTTGCGTGACGCCGGGAGCGCTCTACTCGCTGAGCGACCGTTATAAACACGCGCTGCGCCTCTCCTGCTGTTATCCGTTTGATGAGCGTTATACGTGGGCGCTGAAACGCACCGGCGCGCTAGCCTGCGAAATCACAGGCCTGGCACCGGGACAGGATCAGGGTTTGCCGTTGCGGCCCCAGGTGGTGTAGCCCTCACGCTCGGTCAGACGCTCGTAATAGAGTTGTACGGCGGGAAATTCAGGGTGCTCCAGCGGGGTTTCAAACCAGCGATTGACTGCAAGCCCCACCGGAATGTCTGCCAGCGAGAAATTGCGTCCTGCGACGTAGCGCCCGGTTTTTTGCAGATGCTGGTCAAGAATATTCATGGTGTGCGTCCAGCCTTTAATCGCGGCGGCCAGCAAACGCGGATCCTGATGGGCGGGCGAGTTGCGCACCAGTGACATAAACGCATAGCGCCAGGAAGTATTGAGTTCGGTGGCTTGCCAGTCCATCCACTGATCCACCGGTGCACGCGCTCGTGGGTTTTCAGGATAGAGCCAGTCGCCGCCATTGCTGTTGGCGAGATAGCGCAGAATGGCGTTGGATTCCCACATCACGAAGTCATCTTCGATGATGACCGGCACCATGGCATTAGGGTTGAGCGCCATGAATTCCGCCGAGTGCAGCGATTGCGGGTCTTCACCCCAGGGTTCGAGCTCATACGCGAGATCCAGTTCTGAACACAACCACAGAACTTTGCGCACGTTGATTGAAGAAGTACGACCAAGAACTTTTAACATAGCGGACTCCGATTCCAGAATTCTTAACCTATTCATAGTCCTGTTGACTGACATTAGCAATCTGCAGGATGTAAATCAGGATGTCAGAGTGCCTCAACCAGCAAGGAGTGAAAATGAAAGTCGCGTTTAAGCAGGTGGATGTGTTTACCTCATCAGCGTTTAAAGGTAATCCGCTGGCAGTGATCATGGATGCAGAGGGATTAAGTGACGCCCAACTGGCCGCTATCGCCCGCTGGACCAATTTGTCGGAAACCACCTTTGTCCTGCCACCACAGGATGCTGCGGCCGATTATCGGGTGCGCATTTTTACCACTGAAGGGGAATTGCCCTTTGCCGGTCATCCAACGCTGGGCACGGCTCACGCCTTGCTGGAAGCGGGATGGACAGTGAAAACGCCGGGTAAGATCGTGCAGGAATGCGGCGTTGGACTAGTGGATGTGCGCATTAGCGAGGATGGCGCGCTGGCATTCGCCGCACCCGACGTCACGCTGACGCCATTTGATGACGCGTTAATGAGCAGCGCACTGAACAGCGAAGCCTATGATCCCCACCAGACGCCGACCATTGTCGATATGGGGATTCGCTGGCTGCTGATCCCGATGAACAGCGCGCAGGCGGTGTTGGATGTGCAGGCCAGCGCAGCGGATCTGCTACGTTTGCAAAAACATGCCGACGTCAATGGCACTGCGCTGTTTGGCCCGTTGCCAGAGGAGTGCGGCGAACAGTACGAGGTGCGTGCGCTGCTGGTTGAGAACGGCAGCCTGACCGAAGATCCGGTAACAGGCAGCGCCAACGCCTGTCTGGCACGTTACTTTGCGGCGCAGGGGAAAACCGAAGATTATCGCGCACGTCAGGGTAGCGCTATCCAGCGTGAAGGACGAATTCAGGTGAGTTTTAGTGGTGAGACCATCTGGATTGGTGGCCAGACAGTGACCGTGATTGACGGGACGATTGAGATCTAAAACACGCGCAATAAATTGCGGCGCTACGACCATCTGCATGGTTAAGTAGCGGCGCGATTGAGATCTCAAACACGCGGAATAAATTGCGGCGCTACGGCCGTCCAAAGGATGGCGTAGCGCCGCAATTTATCGTGCATGAATGCCGCGTCACTCTACGTGCATGATTACAGCGACTGTCCGCCTGAAGCTTCAATACGCTGCGCGGTGATCCAGCCGGTTTCTTCGCTCAGGATGGCGCTGATCGCGTCACCAATATCATCCGGTTGACCCACACGGCCCAGCGATGTCACCGAGGCAATGTGATCGTTGAGATCTTTGGTATCGCGCACGCGTCCACCGCCGAAGTCAGTTTCAATCGCACCCGGTGCCAGAATATTGACGCGAATGCGGCGCTCGCCCAGCTCTTTGGCCTGATAGCGCGTCAGCACTTCCATCGCCCCTTTCACCGAGGCATAGGTGCCTGAACCCGGCAGCGTCATGCGTGTTAATCCGCTGGAGATGTTCAGGATGCGGCCACCATCGATAATCAGCGGCAGCAGCTTCTGCGTCAGGAAGTAAGGCCCTTTGAAATGCACATTGATCAGCGCATCAAATTCCTCTTCGGTGGTTTCCGCAAACAACTTGTAGTGACCGTGACCGGCGTTGTTCACTAAATAATCAAAGTTGTCGCGCTGCCAGGTTTTTTGCAGTGTCTCTTTCACCTGCGCCACGAAGCTGTCGAAGGTGCTGCTGTCGCCGACATCCAGCTGTAACGCCACCGCACGTGCGCCCAATGCTTCAATCTCTTTCACCACGGCCTGCGCTTCTTCCGCGTGACCACGATAGGTAAAAAGGATATTCACGCCTTTGGCCGCCAGTTTCAGCGCACCATTCTTGCCCAAACCGCGGTTACCGCCGGTAATCAATGCAATTTTATGACTCATGTTTCGCTCCAGATGGAAAATTGAACACGGGATAAGGATATTCGCTATAAATTGATCTATAAACGCAGAGGAATACGCAGCACTGTTTCACTAACAACAACAATCGGTGAACAACATGGATAAAATTCACGCAATGCAGGTTTTTGTGCGGGTGGCAGAAATGGGCAGTTTTACCCGTGCGGCTGAAAGTCTTGGACTACCAAAAGGCAGCGTATCGCGCCAGCTTCAGGCGCTGGAAAATCAAATGGGCACGCGTCTGCTGCATCGCACCACGCGGCGTGTTCATCTCACCCAGGATGGGCTGGTCTACTACGATCGTTGTCTTGATCTGTTGTCGATGCTCGACGATATGGACAGCCTGTTCCAGCACGATCCCGCCACCCTGAGCGGCAAGTTGCGCGTCGATATGTCGGTAGCCATGGCCACCGGATTTATCCTGCCGCGTTTGCCTGAGTTTCTGCAGCATTATCCCGGCATCGAAATTGAGCTTAGCAGCAGCGATCGCCAGGTGGATGTGATTCGTGAAGGTTTTGACTGCGTGATCCGCGTGGGCGAGCTGAAAGATTCGGGTCTGATTGCGCGAAAAATCGGATCACATGCCTTGATTAACTGCGCCAGTCCCGACTACCTTTCCCGCTTCGGCATGCCGGTGCGCCTCGAAGATCTTGCACAGCACGCGATGGTGCATTACACCCAGCAGCTGGGGCAGCCTTCTTTGGGGTTTGAATATTTTGATGGTAAGCAGTGCCACTATGTTCAGACCGGCGGCGTGGTGACGGTGAACAGCACCGAAACCTATCGTGCCGCCTGCATCGCGGGATTAGGCATAATTCAGGTGCCCGCGATTGGTGTGCAGCCACTGCTGGAATCAGGCCAGTTAGTGGAAGTGCTGCATCACTTCCCCGCCAAGCCGATGCCGATTTCGTTGCTTTACCCACATCGCCGCAACGTAGCACGTCGCGTGCGGGTGTTTATGGAGTGGCTGAGTCAGGTGTTGCAGGAGTATGTGACATAAAGGGCTATAATTTTAATTTCGCAGTGAACAGGATGATTATCGTCTATGACAGACAAACCTAACCAAGAACCCACGGCTGAAAAGAAGCCGCTGATAGATATCAAGACCGGTAACAAAACCGTGGATGGCTCAATCCAGAACGTGTCGCGCTTTGCGGCCTGGTTCCAGGCCATTCCGGCGGTGGCGCATTTTATGCGCGCGCTGGATCGGTTTAACGATCGCCTCGGCAGCCAGTTTGGCGCAGCGATCACTTACTTCTCCTTCCTCTCTCTGATACCGATTTTGATGGTCTCCTTTGCGGCAGTCGGTTTTGTGCTGGCGTCGAATCAGGATTTACTCACCGAGTTGATCAACAAAATCGTTAACAGCATCAGCGATCCTACGCTGGCCACTACGCTAAAGAACACCGTGAACACCGCGATTCAGCAGCGCGCGACGGTCGGGTTAACCGGTTTGCTGCTGGCGCTCTACTCTGGCATTAACTGGATGGGCAATTTGCGCGAGGCGGTGCGCGCGCAATCGCGTGATGTTTGGGAGCGTAAGCCGGACGATCAAGAGAAGTTATGGAAGAAATATGCGCGTGATTTGGTGTCGTTGCTGGGTCTGATGCTGGCGCTGGTGATTACCCTGTCGCTGACCTCCATTGCCGGTGCCGCGCAGAATGCCATCGTCAACGCGTTGGGATTGGAGGATATCGAGTGGCTGCGCCCGGCAATGACCATCATTGCGCTGTCGATTTCCATCTTTGCCAACTATCTGTTGTTCCTGTGGATTTTCTGGATTCTGCCGCGCCATAAGCCGCGCAAAAAAGCACTATTTCGCGGCACGCTGCTGGCGGCGATTGGTTTTGAAGTGATTAAGTTTGTGATGACGCTGACGCTGCCAAAGCTGGCCACTTCGCCCTCTGGGGCAGCCTTTGGTTCAGTGCTGGGATTAATGGCGTTCTTTTACTTCTTTGCCCGTCTGACACTGTTCTGCGCCGCGTGGATAGCCACCGCAAAATACAAGGATGATAAAGAGATGCCGCAGCCGCATCAGGGCAATTAACATCGCAAAATTGTTACATTTGCTGCAACAGCTAAAAATGTTTCCTGCTGGCTATTATTCCAGCAAAAACCAGCAGGAAACGCTAAAGGGTCACTTTAATTTGGCCCTTTAGCAGAGATTCCCGCCAAAAAAGTGACACTTCCCGTTCCCATCACCCGCCGATTGCCGCAACTCAGAAATTATCCACTTTTTCGCCGAAAATGCCTGTTCTGGCGCGGGTTTTCATCATTGAATGCCGCAAAACAGGTGCGTAAGATTCTCTGTCTACATTTACAATTAAGAAACAGTCATGCAAGCCTCCATCACAGAAACACTCGACAAAAAACACGACGACACGCCCGTAAACTCACGCGGCAAAGTGGTCGTGGCATCGCTTGTCGGCACCGCGATCGAATTCTTCGATTTCTATATTTATGCCACTGCGGCCGTCATCGTCTTTCCGCACATTTTCTTCCCGCAGGGTGATGCCACCGTGGCAACGCTACAGTCGCTGGCTACGTTTGCTATCGCCTTCGTCGCGCGCCCGATTGGTTCTGCGCTGTTCGGTCACTTTGGCGACCGCGTAGGCCGTAAAGCCACCCTGGTGGCATCGCTGCTGACCATGGGTGTCTCCACCGTGTTGATCGGTCTGCTGCCTGGTTATCAAACCATTGGCGTTGCTGCTCCGCTGCTGCTGGCGCTGGCGCGTTTTGGTCAGGGTCTGGGTCTTGGTGGTGAATGGGGCGGCGCCGCTCTGTTGGCAACCGAAAATGCGCCAGCGAAAAAACGTGCGCTCTATGGTTCATTCCCGCAGCTTGGCGCGCCAATTGGCTTCTTCTTCGCCAACGGTACTTTCCTGTTGCTCTCCTGGCTGCTGACCGATGAGCAGTTCATGAACTGGGGCTGGCGCGTGCCGTTTATCCTTTCTGCGGTACTGGTACTGATTGGCCTGTATGTGCGCGTTTCGCTGCATGAAAGCCCGGTGTTTGCCAAAGTGCAGAAAGAGAACAAGCAGGTCAAAATGCCGATCGGTACGCTGCTGAGCAAACATCTGACCGCCACGATTCTTGGCACCTTCATCATGCTGGCGACCTATACGCTGTTCTACATCATGACCGTCTACTCCATGAGCTACGGCACAGCGGCTGTACCTGCCGGTCTGGGATATTCGCGTAACAGCTTCCTGTGGATGCTGATGGTGGCGGTGATTGGTTTTGGTGTGATGGTGCCAATTGCAGGTCTGCTGGCGGATCGTTATGGCCGTCGTCGCACCATGATCACCATTACCTTGATGATCATCGCTTTCGCGCTGATGTTCCCGATGCTGCTGGGTTCAGGCTCACAGATTCTGGTGATGGGCTTCCTGCTGCTGGGCCTGAGCATTATGGGCCTCACCTTTGGGCCGATGGGTGCACTGCTGCCAGAGCTGTTCCCGACCGAAGTCCGTTATACCGGCGCGTCGTTCTCCTATAACCTGTCGTCAATTCTCGGTGCCTCGGTTGCGCCTTATATTGCAACATGGTTGAACGCTAACTATGGTTTGCAGGCGGTCGGTTTTTATCTGGCTTCCATGGCCGTGCTGACGCTGATTGCGCTGATTGCCTGTAAAGAGACGCGCCATCAGACGCTGTACGAAGCGGTATGATGGTTGAAGATTGATATGATGAACCCGGCTCAGGCCGGGTTTTTTATTGGGTAGGAATTGAGATACGGGCTAATGACGTGAGGGCACCGCGTTCGCGGCGCGAGGACGCAAGACCCTAAGCGGCCCCGGACTGCGTGATCGCCATGGCGTTGCTGCTTGATAGAGTTTTGTCGTGGTTGGCTGTGAGAAACCTATCTGATCAGGCATAAAAAAACCCCGGCAAACCGGGGTTCTTCTTGTGCTGAAAACGGTGTCGTGCGGGGATTAGCCAGCAACCGCGATACGTTTCATATCGGTCATGTAGCCACGCAGTTTACGGCCAACCGCTTCGATTGGGTGCTGACGTACGGCTTCGTTAACATCACGCAGCTGCGCGTTATCAACCTGAGTGCCTTCAATCGCTTTGCCCAGATCGCCCGGCTGCAGAGTGGTCATGAACTCTTTCAGCAGTGGAACTGCCGCGAAGGAGAACAGGTAGTTACCGTATTCTGCGGTATCAGAGATAACCACGTTCATTTCATACAGACGCTTACGTGCAATGGTGTTCGCGATCAGCGGCAGCTCGTGCAGTGATTCGTAGTAAGCAGACTCTTCAATGATGCCTGCATCGATCATGGTTTCGAAGGCCAGCTCAACGCCCGCTTTCACCATCGCAACCATCACAACGCCTTTATCGTAGTATTCCTGCTCTTCGATTTTACCGTCGAACTGCGGTGCGTTCTCGAATGCAGTTGCACCGGTCTCTTCACGCCAGGTCAGCAGGTTTTTGTCGTCGTTCGCCCAGTCAGCCATCATACCGGAAGAGAATTCGCCCGAGATGATGTCATCCATGTGCTTCTGGAACAGCGGAGCCATGATGGTTTTCAGCTGCTCAGAC
>Ga0157363_1000610_pt1 | contig 27651 bp, 28 predicted proteins | sample AttsexASBM1_FD_111477 | JGI IMG/M metagenome (GOLD analysis project Ga0157363, IMG submission 111477) | Fungus gardens microbial communities from leaf cutter ant in Ribeirão Preto, State of São Paulo, Brazil - Atta sexdens ASBM1 | ecosystem: Host-associated > Fungi > Mycelium > Unclassified ... | reverse complement strand
TACCAAAGATAATCACTAAAGAGGTGGTGTGATTAATTTCAATCCCTAACTCTTCAACCTGAGCAATTAATTCCTGCATAACGTCTCCTGTATTGATGCAGCCCCATAATGGCGGCTGCGGATTAATTATGCAAATTCACGGGCTTATTTGGTGGCCTGGCAAACCTTTACCACCGGTAAACAGAGGCGATGGCGCATGCGCAGCGTCGCCAGCGCCAGCGCGACCATCATCGCGGTTTCCACCAGCAGAAAAACGTTGATCGCCTGGGTGTAATCCCCGTGATGGTTGTGCAGCGCGTGCAGCAAGATTGCGCCAAAAATGGCCGGACCCAGCCCCAGTGCGGCCTGCTGCAGCGTGCTGAGAATGGCGCTCGCGGCCCCCGCGTCGTCAGGCTTGATATCGCGCATCCCGATGCGGTAGAAGCTGTTCACAATCAGCGCCTGACCGTAGCCGACCAGCCCGGTCGCTGGCGCCAGCGTCAGCGCGGTATTCTCCATTCCCCAGACGCGGAACGTGGCAACCAGCGCCAGCAGGCCGACAATCTGGATCGCCAGCCCGGTGAGCAGAATGGTGCTGGTGCTGTAGCGGGCAATCAGGCGCGGCGCGAACCACGCGGAGATAAAGTAGGTCACTCCGAGGGCAATAAAGCTGTTCCCGGACTGCCACGGCGCCATGCCAAGGCCGGTCTGCATGGTCAGCGCCATACAAAACATAAACCCGGACCAGACGCTGAAAAAGAGCATCGCGATCAGCACGCCAAAGCGGATGCTGTTGAGCTGCATCAGACGCGGCGGGATCAGCGGGTGGGCATCTTCACGCTCTTTTTTACGCGCGTTCAGCACCATTAAATATGCCAGTGGAATAATGGCCAGCAGCGCAGCCTTCAGCGGCCATGACCAGTGCCACTGCGGGCCGAGCGCCATCGGGAACAGCAGGCAACAGAGGATCATCGCCAGCAGAGCGGTTCCAGGCCAGTCGATGCGCGACGGCGTATCGCGGCGGGTCTCCGGCACGTAGCGGCGGCTCAGCGCCAGCACCACCAGACAAATCGGCACGTTGATAAAGAAGGCGTTACGCCAGCCCAGCCCGGCGATATCTGCCGACACCAGCCAGCCGCCGCCCATCTGGCCGACGATGAACGCAATCCCGCCGATGCCGCCGAACAGGCTGATCGCTTTTGCGTGCGCCGTGCCTTTTAACGTCACGTGCAGCGTCGCGAGAATTTGCGGCATGATCAGCGCCGCGCCCGCGCCCTGAACGATGCGCGCGGCCAGCAGCTGTTCGATGTTTCCCGCCATGCCGCACAGCAGCGAGGCCAGGCCAAAGCTCGCCACGCCCCACATAAACAGGCGACGGCGGCCGAGGTTATCCCCCAGCTTGCTGCCGAGCGCCAGGCAGACGGCGAAGGCCACGCCGTAGAGCGCGACGATCAGCTCCAGTTCGGTCGCCGTGGCGTGTAAAGAGTGGGTGATGGAGTCCAGCGCGACGTTGGTGATTGAGGTATCAATCAGCGGCAGCATCTGGCCTGTTAACAGCAATATCAGGCCAGCGCGGCCCGGTGAAACAACTGACGTATTCATGGGATCTCCATTGCGTCATTCATCAGATGGTCGTAGCATCAACCATCTGATAAACGGGTACCAGTTCTTGCTTATACTGGTACTGGTACTACCATGCAGGGGGATTTATGGCCTTGATGTCTGAACCCGTCGTCTCGCTTCAGGATGACACGCGAAAACAGCTCGGCGCATTTTTGCGCGCCCGCCGTGAAAGCCTCGATCCGCAGCGTCTCGGCCTTCCGCGCAGCGGACGCCGACGCACGCCGGGCCTGCGCCGCGAAGAGGTGGCGATGCTCGCTGACGTGGGCGTGACCTGGTACACCTGGCTGGAGCAGGGCAGGGACGTTAACCCCTCGAGCGCGGTGATGGCGGCCGTGGCGAAAGCGCTGCAGTGCACCCCGACCGAGGCCCGACACCTGTTTGTGCTGGCCGGGTTGCCGCCGGGCGAAGCGCCGCAGGCGGTCTGCTGCGAGGGCATCAGCGAAGGCACGCGCCGCCTGCTGGATACGCTGATGCCAAAACCAGCCAGCATCCAGAAGCCCAACTTCGACATCGTGGCGTGGAACGACAGCTTTGGCCATCTGATGGGCGTGGATTTCAATGAGATCCCGCCGGAAGACCGCAACTGTATTTACCTGTTCCTCACCCATCCGGCGTGGCGCGCGCGTCTCGGCAGGCGCGACGACGTGCTGCCGATATTTGTCTCTTATTTCCGCGCGGCGATGGCCGAGCACCGGGGCGATCCGCTGTGGGAAGCGAAGCTGGCGCGCTTCTTTGCGGTGTCCGAAGAGTTCAAAACCCTGTGGCACCAGCGCAACGACGTGCGCGGCGTGGAGAACCAGCTCAAGCTGTTTACCCATCCCGAGCTGGGGGATTTTACGCTGCAGCAGATGTACTGGTACTCTGCGCCGCGAAACGGATCGCGGCTGCTGGTGTATCTGCCGGTGGACGAAGCGGGGGAGAGGGCGATGGAATGGCTGGCGGAGCGCGGGGCAACCATCGCCGATCAATAATTTTCCGGCAGTTTATTCACCTTCAATAAAATGCCTCGTTTGACTTCAATAAAATTGCCCTCACGCAGATCGCTAAGAATTTTCATTACCCGGCTGCGCGAGAGGCGGGTTTTCTCCTGAATATAATCGCTGACGTTAATGGCGAGGCGCAGCTCTTCTTCCTCTTCCATAAGGGCCAGCAGATTTAAGCGGATAAGCTCATATGTTGACAGGCCCGCCGAGTTCTTATGTGCTTCAGCGAAACGTTTTACGCCAAACATGAAGAGCAGGGCTGTTTCCCGCCATAAATTCTCTTTCTCAATTTTTTCGAGAACAGTGTCGCGTGGCTGTAATTCATAACGAACGTCACTGTAAGCCTTGTAAACGATACCGTCATTCATATCGGTTAACGCATTGATCCCCACAATCAAGGGCGCCTGAAAATAGCGTAAAAGGAGGTGGTCGGTATTTCGATAGGCGGCCAGTAGCCCCTCGTGGATCACCACCGCCATCGGCTCCTGATGAGTGTTAGTAGAAATAACCTGACGTGTTTTAGCGGTACGAATGTGAGAAGGATCGGAAACAGCCGAAATAATTTTATTTATGTCATTTATTGGTTTCATAGAGACATCAATCCCAGCGAGGTTTAAAAAAGTATATCAAAACTTTATCTAAGCTCCAGGATTGGTAAAACGTAGCAATGCCTGTGTCATCCATGAGGTCTCCATCCTTGAAGAGTGTCAAAAACAAAAACAAGAAACAGCCACCGAAATGGCTGTTTCTTGTTTTTTTACTGCTGAGGGGATCAGTTGTAGGCGAAGGTCATGGTAATCACCGAGCTGATTGTCCCTGGCGTCACTTTGCCCGACTTGCTGAACGCGCGAGTCTGTAAGTTCCAGGTCGGCTTACCGTCAGTGGCCTCAGCAATGGTAATTGCTGAGGTCTTACCGTTCCCGTAAGGTTCTTCGGATTTACCTTCCAGCTGTACGGCCACGTTGGTTGCCGTACCGGTGTTGCTGTAAAGGGTTTCTGGATCACCGGCATCCGCGGTGCCGTGGAAGGTTGCCGTGACGCTGGATGTACCAGCAGGGCAATTTTCCAGAGAAACGGTGATCGGCACCCATGCCGAGCTGCTGCCTGCTTCGTTCAGATCCGCCGTTTGGAGATCTTTGCCGCCGCCAAGATCGATAGTCATGTTCTCGCTCGCAGTGCTTACCTCACAAGGCGAGGCTACCACGTTGCCCGTAATGTTCAGCGTCACCGGATCGCCCGCAAGGGCATAATGTGAAAAACCTGTTGCAATATAAAATGCGGCTACTGCCGGAAGGATAAATTGTTTAACGTTACTCATAGTCATAACCAGTTTATACAGATGTTGAATGCAGTGAACCCACTGCGCCAAAGTCACTAATGACACTAAATTGCAGATTTCCACCGTTCACCCCAGCAGGGAGGGCAAACGTCGTGGTGGTGCCTGGCGCTGCATAAGAGACGTTTTGCAGTTTTTTCCCGGCAACGGTAATTTCGTTGAAATTGATAAAGCACGGCGTTGGGTTGGTGATCTCCAGCTTGTTGCTGGATACCCGCCAGGAGAGCTTTTCGCTCTCTTTTTCAACATTGATGTCTTTTAATGCCGTCGGGCGATAAATCAGTTTAATGCTGGTCGCTACGGCAATTTGTAAGGTGTTTTTCTCTCGCGGCGCAGAAGGTATCGCCTTAACGCGCAGCCAGTACATAGATTCCTTATCCTGCGGGAGAGTGCCGGACATAATGACGCGCATCAGGTTTTCTTTACCGCCATCAAGACGATACAGCGGCGGAGTGATAATGAACGGCGGTTTTTGCGGGTCGTTATTCAGGTTATCAACAACGGTTTGAATCAGATACGGTGTGCTATCTGGATTGTGTACGCTTAATGACACCTCTTTTTTATTACCGTCATAGAGTAAGCGAGTTCCGCCGATATTCACGGTGGCGTTAGCGGTAATGCAGATGGTCGATACTATACAACCAAGCAGTGCAGATAATATTGTTTTCAACGGTAAACTCCAGGTAAATAAATCACTCCATAATGATGTGGTGAGCAAAGTCCATGCTGATGACACACTTTATTCCCGGTTCCTGCATAATGTCTCTCCTCTTTTTGTCCTGTATAGAATCCTGAAAAGGACTGTTTTTTAATGGAGAGAAGCAATGATTCAGGGAACAATATCGCTATCGATAAACACGGCAACGTGGGTTATTGAAAATGACAAGGGAATTTAATTTTTGTATCTGGAGTCTGAATAATGAATAAGCATATTTTAGCTGTTATCGCCGCATCTCTTATTGCAGGCACTGCGTTTACTGCTCAGGCAGCAAGCACCACTGCTGTGACCGTGAGTGGCGGCACTATCCACTTTATGGGGTCCGTTGCTGATGCACCTTGCTCTGTGAGCGCAGATTCTGAACACGGTATCGTGATCCTCGATCAGGTTACCCTGGACAGTATGGGCGCCAAAGGTGAAACGTCTGGCCAGGCTAAGTCGTTCAACATCAGTCTGGAAGATTGCGACGTGACAACTTACAAAAATGCCACCGTAACCTTCCACGGTCAGTCAAGCCCAGACCAGGCTGGCGTGTTGGCGAACACCGCCGGTTCCGGTGCGGCAACGGGCGTAGCGCTGCAGCTCTTCGGGCCAGACGGCAACAAACTGGACGTCGAGAAAGCCTCTTCCCAGCAGACGTTATCTACCGGAACGAACAAAATCCCTATGAGCGTGGATTACGTTACGACTGCCGATGCCGCTACTGCGGGTGCAGTGGAGTCAGTTGCCACATTCCAGATCACTTATTCCTGATCGAAACGCTCTCCCGAAATAACGGGAGAGCGTTATTTTTGCGCCACATAATTATTTTTAATGAGCGAAAGAAAATGCTTCGTCTGTTTTTAATGATAATTATCACGCCGTTATTGAGTTGTTTTGCCTGCGCCAGCAGGACAAATAACCTTACCGGTGGCGACATGCATTTCTATGGCGCTGTGGTTAATGCCCCCTGTTCCATAGAAGCTCAGAGCCTGCATCAGAGCGTCACGATGGATCAGGTTCGGGCCGCCAGTTTTCCCTCACGTGGCAGTTGGGCTGCGCCGAAAACCTTCTGGATTAAGTTGGATAACTGCAGTAATTCGCTGTTTCAATTTGCGACGGTTGCTTTTATGGGAACTGTCGATGCTAAAGATCCCCAGGTTTTCAAGGCCGGTTTTGGTGCTGACTCCGCGCAAGGCATGGGTATTGGTATTTTTGACAGCAAAGGGAATTTAATCATTCCTAACTCAGCACCGCTTTCGCAATATCCAGTTCTTGATGGAAAGTCGGTTTTATATTTCACTGCAAAATATCGTTCTGTTTCAGAAAGAATTGTGGCAGGTGATGCCAGCGCGGCAATAAACTTCTCAGTGATATATCAGTAAGCAGTACAGGAAAAGGAACAAGGATTACTTAATTTTTAATTTGGAACTTGCAATGAAAATCATTTTGACATCATCACGTGTTAAACGCGTTTCGTTAAGTGTCGTTGGTTTATTGGCTTCTGTAATCTCCCTTATAATGTCAAATAGCGCGGCGGCGTCGGGCATTGCTTTAGGGGCTACCCGCGTGATTTATCCGCAGGATGCTAAACAGGCCAGTATTAATGTGACGAACAGCGATACGAAGGATTCATTTTTAGTCCAGTCCTGGGTGTCAGACGAAAAGGGAAATAAAGTCACTTCGTTTGTCGTCACGCCACCGCTGTTTGTGCTTAAGCCTGGCAGGATCAATATTCTGCGTATTATCTATAACGGCCCGGCGCTGCCTGAGGATAAAGAGTCCGTTTTCTACCTGAATAACAAAGCGATCCCGTCGCTGGATAGCTCAACACCGGCGACCAATTCGTTGCAGATTGCCACTCAGTCGGTCATCAAGTTGTTCGTACGCCCTGCGCATCTTTCTGTGAAACCTGCGGAAGCAGCAGCCATGCTGCGCTGCCAGGCTGATGGCTCACGTCTCACCGTTTCAAACCCATCGCCGTATTTCGTCACGCTGGTCAACTTTACTGTCGCAGGTAAAAAACAGCCGAACATAATGGTGCCGCCAAAAGGCAGCCAGACGATCGATACGGTTGGTGCTGTCTCCTACCAGACGCTGAATGACTACGGTGCGATAACGCCTGCGCTGACCTGCAAAGCTTAACGGTGGAATACGTGATGGGTATTCGAAAAGAAAAACGCATATTATCAGTGGTGCGCTGGCGCATTTCCCCGCTGGCGCTGATGATTGGTGCAAGCCTGTTTTCAGGCTGTGTGCTGGCGGATGAGTATTTTAACCCGGCCTTTCTGACCGATGGGAAAGGACCTGTTGCCGATCTGTCGAGCTTCGAGACGGGCGGAGGCCAGGCGCCGGGTACCTATCGCGTTGACGTTTATCTTAATAATGATTTTGTGGTCAGCCGTGACGTAGAATTTCAGGCACAAAAAGCTGTTGCCGCTGAGGGAAAAGCTGCCGCTGACGATACGGGGCTGGTGGCCTGCCTGTCGGCAAAAACGCTGTCAGATATGGGCATCGATCTCAGCATTCCTGAAGATAAAAAGCAGGCTGCCGACGGGCAATGTATCAACATTGCTTCCCTGATTGACGGCGCGACCGCCAGCTTTGATTTCGGCCATCAGCGTCTGGATCTCAGCGTGCCGCAGGTGGCGCTCAAGAATACCGCACGGGGCTATATCGCACCTGAGAAGTGGGATCAGGGTATTAATGCCCTACTGATGAACTACAGCTTTAGCGGATCGAACAGTAAAGACCAGAGTGGTAAAAGCAGCAGTAACTTTTTGGGTCTGAATGGCGGGGTTAACGTTGGCCCGTGGCGCTATCGCGACTACTCTACCTTCAACCGCAACACCAGCAGCAACGGACAAACGTCTACCGAGTGGGAGCACGTCAGCGGCTTTATCGAGCGCACGATTATCTCGATGAAAAGCGAGCTGACGGCGGGCGACAGCTACACCTCCGGCGACGTATTCGACAGCATCAGCTTTCGCGGCGTACAGCTGGCCTCCGATGACAACATGCTGCCCGACAGCTTGAAAGGGTTTGCGCCCACGGTGCGCGGCATCGCTAAAAGCAATGCGCAAATCACCATCAAGCAGAACGGCTATATCGTTTATCAGACCTACGTCGCGCCTGGCGCGTTTGCCATTAACGATCTGTTCCCAACCTCGTCGAGCGGCGATCTGATGGTGGAAGTGAAAGAGCAGGACGGCAAAATTCGCACCTACAGCGTGCCGTACTCGGCCGTACCCTTGCTTCAGCGCGAAGGGCGGGTGAAATACTCGCTGACCGCCGCGAAATACCGCACCAGCAACGATCAGCAGGATCAAACACCGTTCGGCCAGGGTACCCTGATGTGGGGGCTGGCGCACGGCATTACGCTTTACGGCGGCACGCAGTTTTCCAGTAATTACAAAGCGCTGGCATTGGGCGCGGGGATCAACATGGGCGACTGGGGAGCTGTGTCGGCAGATATCACCGGCGCAAAAAGTACGCTGATCGATGATACCGAGCACACCGGGCAGTCGCTGCGCCTGTTGTACGCCAAATCCCTTAACGACTTTGGCACTAACTTCCAGCTGCTGGGGTATCGCTACTCCACGTCCGGGTATTACACCTTCGCGGACACCACCTATAAGCATATGGACGGTTATAACAGTGATCCGGAAAACGAAGACGCGGACCCGACTAACGACCATCCCCACTGGTATGACTATTACAACCTGTACTACACCAAGCGCGGCAAGGTACAGGTGAACATCTCCCAGCAGTTGGGCGGACTGGGTTCGGTATACGTGAGCGGCAGCCAGCAGACCTACTGGCACACCGAGGGCAAAGATACCCTGGTTCAGGTGGGGTACAACACCTCATGGCACGATATCAACATGGGGCTGAGCTACAACTACAGCAAATCTTCCGGTCAGCCGGAGGCGGACAAAATGATTGCCTTCAACGTCTCCTTGCCCATTGGTAAATGGTTGTCGCCAAAAGACACCACTACGCCAAATAACGCCTTTGCGACCTACAGCGTGAACCGCGACAACCACGGTAGCGCCACGCGCAACGCCGGGATCAGCGGCACCCTTCTGGAAGGAAACAATCTGAGCTATAGCGTACAGCAAGGTTTTACCAACAACGGTGCAGGCAATAGCGGCAATGCCAGCCTTTCCCACCAGGGCGGCTATGGCAGCTCTAACATCAGCTACAACTACAGCGATAACGGTGATTCCCAACAGGTTAACTACGGTATCTCTGGCGGCGTAGTCGCCCATCGACACGGCGTGACTTTCAGCCAGCCGCTGGGCGAAACCAACGTGCTGATTGAGGCGCCGGGCGCAAACCGGGTGCGCGTTGAAAATGCCACCGGCGTGAAGACCGACTGGCGCGGCTACGCCGTGGTGCCGTATGCCAATACCTATCGCAAAAACCGCATTGCGCTGGATACCACGACGCTGGGCGACAAGGTGGACATTGACGATGCTGTGGTAGACGTGGTGCCGACCAAAGGGGCGCTGGTACGTGCTTCATTCAAGGCGCATGTGGGGATCCGCGCGCTGCTGACGATGCTGCATAACAACGAGCCAATTCCGTTTGGCGCAACCGTTACGCGTGATGATGAGGGCGCGAGCAGTATCGTTGGGGAAGACGGGCAGGTTTACCTCTCGGGACTCGCGCCGAAGGGCAAGCTGAAGGTGCAGTGGGGAGAGGGGGCCGATCAGACGTGCAGTGCAGACTATCAAATGCCTGCGGATGCAGAGAATGCCGCGATCACCCAGATGAAAGTCATCTGTCGTTAACAGGGATGAACGTTATGAGCTATGCCTTAACCTCGCTAAGTACAGCGGTTGTCATCGGAATTTCACTTTTGTCCAGCGTGCCGGTCCGCGCAGCTGAGACGACGCTGGCAGTTTCAGGCAACGTGGTCGCCAGCGGGTGTAACGTGGACACTGGAAGTAATCAGAAAGTCAAAATTGGCACTTTTTCTGGCAAAGATTTCCCGTCGGTGGGCAGCACCTCTGCTTTTAAGGCGATGAATATTAACCTGTCAGGTTGCTATGACAAGCTGACGACGATTCAGGTGAAGTTTTCCGGTATTTCTGATGCGGATAACCCCACTCTGCTGGCCATTACCGATACCGGAACGGGTGAGGCAGTAGCAACGGGCATCGGTGTCGAGTTGCTGGACAACGGGGGGAAAACAATCCCCTTCAACACGGATTCCCCGCAAACGTTTGAGCTGGACGAAGGGACAAACACGCTTTCATTTTTGCTGCGCTATAAGTCGACACGTTATCCCGTCACATCCGGCGAGGCCTCTGCGGTGATGTATTTCGATTTAACCTATCAGTGAGTGTGAATTAATGACATCGGGACAGTGGAAAAGCGTTCTTATCTTATTGACGCTGCTAATTATTTCAGCGACTTATGCCCATGACGGCACGGTAAATATTTCCGGCACGATTCAGGACAATACATGCGAGCTGGCACCGGATTCGCAAAATAAAAATGTGGATATGGGAACGGTGGCAGAATCGCAGTTTAGTCGAATAGGGGACTTTTCTGCGGCAAAGATATTTACCCTTAATTTGCAAAACTGTGGCCCGGCGGCCAGCGAAGCCTCGGTGACGTTTTCAGGCACCACGGATAAACAGAACCCAGACATGTTTGCAATTGAATCGGGGGCTGATTCAGCAAGTGGGTTGGCGCTGGGAATCTATGATAGTGACGGTAATCGTATCGCTCCGGGAAAATCTAGTGCAGGTGTTGCATTGAAGCCTGCTCAGGCTTCAGTGCAATTGACTTTTACAGCGCGCTATGTGTCTGTAATGGAGGATGTTACGGCGGGAAGTGCGAATGTGATAGTTACTTTTGTAGTAAATTACAGCTAAAGTCCAAAAACGGAGGAAATATAAATTTACTAATTATAAGGAGCCAATAAAATAGAGGGGTGATTCACATAGAGATGATTGCCATGAAAATATTCCTCCTGGTTTTATTAAGCTGTCTGACCTGTAGTTATGCGTATGCGAATACTCTTCCTGGAGACGTTGACGATTGCATGACAAATAGTTTAACAATACCTTTAGAAGGTGAAGTGCATTTTCAAAGAGATGATCCGGTCGGAACTGAAAAAACCTTAGAAGAAAGTTCATCCACTCAGACACTGGATTGTGGCATTCTTGATAATGGCAGCGATCGCGATTTGTATTATGAATTTACGGCTAAATCCCCTTATGGTGCAAGCAATATTAGTAAGGTTTTTAAAACAGGGTTGCCGGGTGTTGGCGTTAAATATAATCTCGTTGTAGGCGGTTATTCAGGCTTTAGTTATTGTCAATTAGAAAATCCTAGTTTAGATTACATTAAAACAGATAATACTCCAACCAATGTAAAATGTCACTGGATTCATGGTACCCAGCAATCGACGGTGCAGGTTACAATAAAAATAGTGGCGGTAAAATTAGAAGAAAGCATAACAGCAGGGGTACTGACAGGTATACCATATGTTATAAATACACAGTATGTTTTAAACAATATAATGACTCCTTTTGATACATCGGATATAAATGTTGTTTCTTCAGCCCAAGTTTTTTCTGATAAATGTTCTTTCGACAAGGGAACTATGGTCTTTGCTATAGGTGACATAGGCGCTAATGAGTTCTCTAACCAGACAGGTTTTATTCCAGAAATAAAATCCTTGCAGAATTTAAATTTGGAATGCGACGCCAATGCAAATATCAATGTTACTTTAAATGGGACGCAGAATCCGGATGCTTCGGATAGCAGTATTCTCAGCCTGAATAATCAAGGGCAGGCTGGAGTTGCTGAAGGTATAGGTGTGCAATTGCTTTATAATGATACACCTCTTGAAATTAATAAATTACTGAATCTTAAACGATCTACAGGTGGGCAAGAGAATTTCGCTTTTACCGCACGCTATATCCAGACCAAAAATCAGGTCCAACCCGGTGTTGCAAACGCTACAGCTACTCTCAATTTAACCTATCAATAGCCCTGAAATATAGCGGTTCTGGCGGGCAGGATGCCCGGTGCCGATATTTATCCCATATTTCATCTTAATCCTTTCCATAAATCTTTCCTGCTCAAGCGCCTTGTTTGCCGCAAGCTCTCATATCATTTCGAGCCTTTCCGACTTAGGCAGAGCTGATATCACCTGCGGCTTGCCCTACACCATGATATCAACAGGCTGCAGAAGATAGATAGGGGTAGCTAGTTCTGACGACAAACCAGAAGCATGAAGCGGTGGAGGTTATGTTTGAAACAATGGTCTGTAGCAACGTCGTGCTGCAGGCTGGCAGGATTTTTCTTTTAACCTGTCGTTATGCAGCTTAGCGTTCGGCTGTTGATGCATATTTATCCTGGCGTATCATTATGCTGGCTCTTGAACGAAAATGTTGGCATCTGACAGTAACTGTGTCGGGAGGGCTTTCAGGGTATTAGAAACGGGTATACCTCATTTAACAGCTTAAAAAAACTGGGCATAAGGCGCAGATGACGCCGTACAGTGCTTGACGATAGCGCTGCTACCGTTTCTCTGCCCGAATGCGTCGAACCTCACCTGGTCGATGGGTTTCATTTTGGAAGCATGGGGAACGGTTCTCAGTATCAAGTACCAGAACGAGCACCAGTTCATCAATATTTTTCACGCCAGGAAAAGAATTGTGTACTGGCGGCTGGATTATCAAAAGTGCCGTCCACATATATTGATGGATTACCAAATTCCAGTTTAAATTGATGTGGATTGGCGAAGCGGGAAATATGATGAAGTACTGCTTTTAAGCGAATTTTTATCAACATGTTTAATTAGCCGATGATGGGGGGGCATAAAAAAAACAGATTCGGAAATATTAAATCACCAGCGGTGCCGGCCTTGTCACGGTGGGCTGAAATGTAACCGCCACTCGGAAATACTCTGTTTCATAGCGTTTTATGATATACCGCTATCATCCGGAAAGTTGGGGGGGTATTTATGACTTCCATCTGTCCTAAAAGAGATTTTTATCATATTGCGACATTTATAATCTTAGTGCTTAATAAGCATCGCTAAGGCAAGCATAAACAATATTTTCTAATATGAATATATGTTTATTATTTGTTAAATAACTTTAAGCGTATTGGTCGTTGTAAGGATCGAAATCGGGAAACCTTGGGGTTGCCTGGACAGTGAAAGACAAAGAAATCAACGCTTATTAGGGTTAAATGCCAAAAAAATTATTAATATAATTCAGGTAATATGAAATGAATCAAGCAATTATCATTAAAATGTTCTTGTCAGCATTAATCGTCGGAACTACTTTCTCAGCACTCGCCGCTGACACAGTTGACCTTAAAGTGAAAGGCATTCTGAGTAATACCGCGTGTTCTCCAACTTTGAGTAACGATGCAACAGTTGATTTTGGCCGTCTGAAAATGAGTGGCTTAAGTGCTACCGATGTGAATCAGTTGGGTACCAGAAATATTACCTTAACGGTGACATGTGATGCACCTATGGCTGTAGGTATCACGACCACTGACGGTCGTACTTCTAGCCTGAAAGCATTGCTGATTACCCAAGGTACCAGTAACAACGTGAATCTCGATTCTGCTACATGGGAGTTTGGTCTGGGTAAAACTGCTGGTGATGTAAACTTAGGGGCTTATAGCATCACAACTGCAACCACCAATGCATCAGGGGTTACTTTGGACGGTGTTGCCGCTGATGCAATTGTACAGAAAACATCTGGTGCTTCAACGACTAGTACCGACTGGAAAAAAGTCGCTGCTATCAGTACTGACCTTAAACCAGATGGCACCGAAGTCTGGAGCTTTGCTGCTACCGGTACTTTAGTTCCTACTGCGTTCAAAGTCGCTGTATTGCCACTCCGTGTTACCGCTGCAATTCAGGATACCACCACTCTGGCTATTACTGATGATACTAATCTTGACGGTCTGGCAACCTTCTCTCTAGTTTACCTCTAAGCATCGCTTTAGATAAATGCTTCGCTAAAGGAATAAAGGGTGTAGTGGTGTTATTGCACCCTTTTTTAACATCTAACTTATTAACATTTCGTTCGTATATATACAAAAATCCTATTTTCTGAATATCTCAAGTTATCCCTTAAATTTTCTAGTGAAAAATATGTTTATTCCAAAGGCTGTATTTAGTTTAATTATTTTGATGTCTTGCGGTGTGTTTAACAATCCCTCGGTTAAGGCAATGGGATTAGTCCCTGAAACATCCATGCTTTTTATCAAAGAGTCTGATAAAGGGGGGAGTATGAATCTGAAAAACAGCGATGAAAGCCCGCAGCTTCTTTATACCTCCATAACACAAATCCCTGGTGAAAAAGGTTTTCATCTGATAGCCACCCAGCCTGTTGCGCGTGTTGAGGGTGGGCAAACTCAGCATGTCAGATTTGTGTTACAAACAGATGCACCTTTGACAGTAGAACACATGGGCCGCGTCATATTTGAAGGGATTCCGCAGAAGATAAGAGGTAAAAATGCAGTTGGGTTTAATGTTCGACAGGATTTACCGATAATTATTCATCCTTCAAGTTTACCAGAAGTTCAAGATGCATGGACCCTACTGACCTGGAAAGTTATAGGGAACAATGTTACTTTGCAGAATACAAGTCCATATGTTGTACGTTTCCAACCTCAGGCAATGACATTACCTTCGAAAACCATTGTTAAAATGCCTCGCAGTTATATTTTACCTGGGCAAAGTATAACGATTGATGTGAATAAAGGTCTCGCGGGAGATAATCAGGTCACATTTGCACCTATCAGTCGCTATGGTGTGCAAATTGAAAATTATAAAACATCATTAGTAATGAATTAATTTCGTTATTGAGAAACTAGAACTATTTGTAATATTTTGCTGCTCGCTAATTATGAAACCTAAAATATTAACGTTTAAAATAAGCATTGTGTATGGTTTGCTCATTTGTGCTGTAATCGATGCACAATGTTTTGCTTCAGATAAAACGGTTGAATTTGACAAAGATGTCTTAATATCCCGTGGTCTTGATAGCGCTTTAGGCGATTATTTTGCGCATGAAGCAAAATTCTCTCCGGGACATAATTCGGTTTCACTCTATGTAAATGGGAAAAATAATGGTAGCGTAACGGCCCGATTTGATAAGAACGGGGAGTTATGTGTTGATAATGATTTTCTGGCTGCAGCAGGACTGCAAATCCCAGGAGAGATGCGTCAATTATTTTCTGATGATAAGAAAGATAATGTTATAAAAACGAAAGCAGAGAAAAATGTTGCTGCCTGTTTGGATTATAAAAAATATTATCCAACTGCAATTATTATTAAATACCCTGGTGAAGAGCGTCTGGATCTTATTGTGCCTGAAGAGGCAATGGTTCATGACGACATTTTTCCCGAAAATTATCAAAAGGGCGGTACCGCAGGGCTACTGAATTATGACGTCTTGACCATGAAAAATACCTACAGTGATGATTCGAACCGTTACTCTCAGGCTTCGGTAGAAGAAGGACTAAAGTTCAGTGACTGGCTGTTACGTAGTCGACAGATTTTAACAAATGATGATGGCAAGTATAATAACGATGCACTATACGCTTATGCCCAACATACATTTGTCGAGCAGCAAGCATTAGTACAGGCCGGACAGATCTACATTAGCAACACACTATTTTCTGGATCGGCAATTTCTGGCGTGCAAATGGTTCCAGAAGCTGGTTTAACCGGTAACTCAGGTTCTGGAGTGACGGTTCAGGGCATGGCACAAGGTTCTCAGGCTCGTATCGAAATTCGACAAAATGGTGGGCTGGTCTATTCTACGCTGGTTCCTGCAGGACCTTTTACACTCAATAATGTACCGATCACCAGCGTGAATACGCCCCTGGATGTCACGGTTAAGGAAACGGATGGTTCAGAAAACCATTATGTGATTCCCGCGGAATCACTACATCCTAATCAGTTAGGCGGACCACAAGGATTTTCCCTTGCTGCGGGAAAGCTTAGAGATATAGAGAGTAATGATGCGTTACCTTATTTGCTAACGGCATCTAAAGGCTGGAAGATTTCACAATGGATGAACGTAAGTGCAGGTGGGTTAACCGCAACAAAATATAATTCACTAGCTTTATCTGCGGATATTTCTCCAGCATATAATACAATTATATCTTCAGTCTTTAAAATCTCTAATGATTCCAGAAATGATGATAAAGGCTCGGAAACTACGCTCAGTGCTAGTTATTCACCAAGTGGTAATGTTTCCTTATCTGCTTCCGCATCGCAATTCACGACAGGTTATCGTGAATTAGCCGATACTTTGCAGGATGATTTTGTACAATATAACGGGCAGTACAGCATTAACCTAGGGTGGAGTAATAATACTTTTGGTGCGTTCAACCTTGGATATAGTTTGAATAAAGGTAATGAGGCAGAAAAAGATACGCGTTACGTTACGCTAGGATGGGGTATGACCTTCTCGCGGGTTAGTGTAACGGTAAATTGGCAAAGCCAGTTAAATCGTGAAGATAATGATGATGAAAATCTCAACACAAATGCTGATATGTTCTTCGTGAATCTAAGCGTACCTTTTGGCACCCAGCAAGTCGGTGCTTATTTACGCAAGCAAGGTGATTCCGAACACAGCGGTGTACAAAGCAGTGGCAGTATAAGTCCTCAAGCGTCTTATTCTATCGCAGCAGAGCGAGATATGTCTAACAATGAGAACAGTTTTGATGGAAGCCTGAGTGACAATCTCCACTATACCCAATTGAGTCTCAATGCTGGGTCTACGGGTAGCGATAGCAAAAATTATGGTGCAAGAATGAGCGGTGGTGTGCTAGCACATTCCGAAGGTGTAACATTCTCATCCTATGCCATTAACGACTCTTTTGCGCTGGTTTCGCTGGATGAAAAAGTGAGCAATGTTGAAATATCTACCCCATCAGGTGAAGTATGGACCGATCACTGGGGGCGCGCAGTCATTCCTTCTCTACCTTCCTATCATAATGCACGCATCGAAATTAATACCGAAACGTTGCCTAATAATATTGATGTAAACAACGGTATTTCAATCATAGCGAGTGGGCATGGTGCCGTTTCTCAGGTGCATTTTGGTGTAATCAATACCAGAAGAATGATGTTACATGTTTCACGTTTAAATAAAAGTGTATTGACAAAGGGAAGTTCTATTGTTGATGGAAAAGGTAATTATGTTGCCACTGCGATTGAAGATGGCCTCGTATTTTTAAGTGATGTTGATAATTTACCAGCCTTATATGCAGTTGATGATGAGGGTAGGCAACAATGCCAACTGCATTTCCAGTTACCAGAGGCACAAGATCTTAACAGCTTCTATGAGGATATTACCGGGGTATGTCAGTGAAAAGTTATATAAGTTCTGTCGTGGTGGGACTATTGCAACTCCTATGTATACAGTACTCATTTGCTGATTGCCAAGTATCACTATCTCAACACGATATTAATTATGGTCAAATTAAATCTGACGACATAGTCAATACCGTTAAGCAGTGGAATAGTCTTGTTGAGCGAGATGTTCATCTTACTGCTCTCTGTACCGAGCCGCAGAAAATGGCGTTGTTCTTCAGTGGAAAATCGGGTGAGCAGGGGGCGTTTATTTTTGGCGAGCGGAGTAGGGTATTAATTCTGGCCAATAAAGCAACGCTGGACGGTAAAGTTGTTTCTTTGAGCCATACTGTTTCCCATAGCCCATTTATTATAGCGGGAAAAAGTGATAATAAACATATTATTCAGGCACAACAGGGATTGATCCCTGTCCAGGGGGGGCAGATGCTGATCGGTAAGCAGTTTAGCGTTACGCTCACACTCAAACCGTTTATTAGCAAAAGTGAGACCTATGTCAGAGATAAGCATGACATGTTGAGTGATATACAAATCAATGTTGAATCTGAATAAGTAATAGAGAAGATAGTCATAGTATTTTTTGTCGGTTTCACCGTCATGAATATAAAAATTATTACTGGTACTGGTAATATTATGATCCCAATTTTCTAAACCGGCCCTTCAATTGCCCCTAATAGTCCATGCTATTAGGGGGCATTCACTGACTAAAGTAGGGAAAAGCTTTCTCTTAATCATGTTTTAAGATATCGCAAACACTGGAAAGGACATTTTTTCTCGAGCTACCACAATTGGTTTTAAGAAAAAAAAGCTTCGCTTAATACGTAAGTAATTAATTGTTAAGCTGGATTTAATATTGTTAAACATGGTCTTTGTTAAGCGCACCAATATTGTAGTGGTAAAGTTATAATGTTCGCCTTGGGCTAGGCTAAGATGTCCGTCGTGTGTAATCAACTCGAAGATTCTCATGACGGCGTACTCAGCGGAGTTTTTCACTTTGGATGAAGTTAACCGTCTAAAAATCATTCAGGACTTTGTCGACCGGTGTCTTACCACGGGGGCTTTGGGGAACCATCATGCACTTATCCAGATCGTAAAGGTGTCGCTTTGAATATCCAACAATTATGGATAGACGGCGTTCTTGTTAAGATTATAGCAAATGGTAAATTGAATGAATACAACGTCCGGTATTGTTCAGAAAAGCTACCGTGCTCTTCCAGGAAAACATTCCTGTTAGCCCATAGCTTATGCATTATCTTCTTTCCAGCGTGCCGCCTCATGCTCACGCAGTTCAGTATCAATAATCGCAGTAGGTGTCTGGGACAGGTTCATGCCCACAGCGCGTAAACGCTTCAGTAAGTCGCGCTCAAATGTCACATTGACGTTTTGGATGGTGCGTTGGGTACCAATGTTCAGCCCCTTTGTTTGCATGTGTTTATTGTACACTCATTCCAGTACGCGAGTGCAAATAAACGCCGGAGTGGGTTTATTTGATCACCACTTCATGCCGCATTTAAAAAGCGTTAGAACCGAGTATCATCCACCAGACTTTTCGCTTTGCTGCATCGTCAGCGTTCGACTGCACAGACTGTATAGCTATGCGCGCTGCGTCGAAAGCCGTTTAATGACATACTGGAGTAAGTATGAGAATTACAGTCACAAATAACGTGTTGATCTTTTTGGTTTTTCTTATCAATTCTGTATCGGTTTCGGCCATAACATTCTTTTCAAACTGTAATTTTTTTAACAATAACATAACTGCAGAGTTGAAAATAAGCCTGTAATGCTTCTAACAAAATCCTAAAATGGATTAAAAAAAAGGTTAATTATAAATGTATTAGATCTACATTAAAACAATGTTGTATTTGAGAGTGTACACGATGAAATATATTTCACTTTTACTAACACTTTTTTTTCTGAATTTTTCACTACCATGTTTTGCTATTGATTATGACAGCTGTAGTAATGACCAAGTTACAGGTATCATTTCCGGTGATGTTCACTTCCAAAGAGATGATCCCATAGGTACTGAAAGTGATTATATATCTAATATTCTCACCAGTTTCACATGTGGAATCGTTTCTGAAGGCGCTGGTGATAGAGATGTATTTTATGAATTCTTAGTCACATCGCCTTTTGGAAAATCAGATATAAATGGTGTTTTCCCTACAAATCTGCCAGGAGTGGGCATAAAATATTACTTTACAACATCGAATTATAGCGGTTTTACATTATGTTATAATCAAAATAGTGAAACCTTTATAAGAAGTAATGGTGATTACCTAGGTGTTATATGCCATTGGATTCAGGGCACTCAAAATGCTTCTGCAGATGCATATATAAAAGCAAAACTAGTCAAAACAGCACAGGTAGTTACACCCGGTTTTTTGACTAGTTCTGATATACCAAACATAATAAAAACAAGGGTGACTTATAATAATACAAGTTTAGTGTCACCAAAAAATGATATAAACCTTTCTTCTTCTACAAACATTTACTCTGATAAATGTTCCCTACGCAGCAACAGCCTGACCCTAGATCTTGGCAATATAGAAGTGAATGATTTTTCAGGGGGCGTTGGATTTATACCGAATGATGGAGCAACGGCAAACATGCTTCTCGAATGTGATTCAAACGCAAACATTAATATTACATTAAATGGTATAATGAATACTGATGTCAACGATAGTACTGTTCTTGCCCTAAGCGGACAAGGACAATTCGGTACAGCTGATGGAGTTGGAGTACAGCTTTCCTATAACAATACACCTCTTGCGCTGAATAAAAGGATTAACCTAAAGCGTTCTAATGGAGGGGTGGAAAGCTTTCCTGTTACAGCTCATTATTATCAAACAAAAACTACGGTTAAACCAGGTACTGCAAACGCAACAGCGACATTAGACATAACCTACCAGTAATACCTTAAGAGACCGACCGGGCAGGATGCCCGGCCTCTTAATGCATCACCCACGCTTCTTCTCAATCCGTTCCATAAATTTTTTCAGCTCCCGCGCCTTGCGAAGCGCCAGCGCAGAAACCACAGTGTCTTCTACGACCACCGGCTTCTCCGGCTTAGGCAGCGCCGTCACCACCATGCGCCCGTCTTCCACCACGATCTCAACCGGCGTCCCCACCGGAAAACCAGCGGCCTCCAGCCACTTGCCCTTTATCCGCAGCGCCGCGAACGGCACGTATTCTGGATAATTGCTCGCAGAACTCACCGTTAAACGACGAGTTTTATGCTTTAGGCTTTCTTTGGCCGTGCGTTGTGCAATACACTTGCGTCCAGTCATAATAACTACCTTTGATAGTTGTTGTGATCAGCGGTACGGAGGTGTTCCACCACCTTCGTGCCGCGCTAAATACTGATGTAAACTACAGGTGTAATAATATCCAGCATTTGAAGGAATGTCCGTTTAGAAATACTTAAACCTGCATTTAAAACTTACCTGAACATATAAAAAAACCGCGAATCAGAACGCGGCTTTATATTCATGAATATTCTGCTCAGGGATTAAATCTGTCGTCCCACGGCATTAACCGGTGCGCATCCGCTTTTAACGTTTCCGCCTCGGTGCGCCGCTTCAGGAAATAAAGAATATTGATCTGGTCGTTATACGCATTTTCTTCCATATGCAATTTTATCCACTGAGCGTTACGTTGGGCATACTTTTCCAGTTCGGCCACATCCCCCTGCTCATTGAAATTCGCCAGATGCAGCAGCGTAATATCGCGCTGATACCGCATCTGCATCAGCCAGGGCACGTGAATGCGGGTAATGCTCTGCGGATCCACAAGCCGGGCGGTTTCAAAATTCCCCAGCGTGACGCTGGCGCAAAAGAGCTGGAAAGAGAGCACGATGCCGTATGACGCAATCGCGACCAGCGGCAGACGGACCAGGGCAGGGCGCAGGGTGACAGCAGGAGCATTCCCTTCTGAAGCCGCCATCAGCAGCAGTAACGCAAAGAAATGCGCCACCGAATAGTACAGCGGAAACTCCACCTGGGTGTGCAGCAAAATCGGCAGGGTGGTTAACAACGCTGCCCACTGCCACAGGCTTTTGCGGCGACGGCACAGTATTATCCAGCCCCATAGCAGACACAGCCCGCCCGCCAGCGCCAGCACGCCACCCTCCGCCCAGATAAACAGCGTTTCGTTGTGCGGATGCTGCATCATCTCCCGGCTCGGGTTATCGCCTGGCAGCGCTGCCATGAAGTGTTGAAACGCGGGTTCGAACATCCCCAGGCCCCAGCCCTGCCACGGGTGATGGCTAATCATGCACAGCGTGTACTCAACGGTCAGCCAGCGCTGGTGGTTGGAGCTTTCATGCATAAGTGAATCGACGATCGGCTGGTGAAGCATCAGCGTACCGAGCAAACCGCCGGACAGCGGCAGGAGCAGAATCAGCGCCCGTCGCCAGCGGGTGGTACGGTATCGAAAACGCGAATGGCCGAACAGCAGTGATGCGCAGCCCATCGCCGTGAGTCCGCCAATCCACCCAATGCGGGAATTCAATAGCACCAGCGTGGCCGTCAACATCATGATGGCCACGCACATCATCATAAACCGTACGCGCTCGGCGCGCGGCTGATAAAGCCCACGCCGCGCATCGGCGAGAAGATAAAACAGGGCACCAAGCCCGGTTGCAAGGAACGAGGCGGTCACGTTACGCTGCTGAAAGATGCCGGACGCATAGCCGGAATACTTTTCCGCCAGCGAATTCAGCGGGAAGGGTAAATATTGCGGACAATAAAACCCTGCCAGAGAGAGCACGCACTCAATAACAGCTGCGGCAGCCAGCAGGTAAAACAGGGCAACGGTTTCCTTTTCTCTGATGGGCTGTTGCAGGAAGGTAAGATAAGCGAAAACCCCGCCCCAGATGCCGACAAGCCTCGGCAGGGCGATGGGCAATGCGTCGCGAGGCGACCAGAGCGCCGGAAGGGTAAACAGCACCGCGCCTGCAAGCAGCATTAAGCAGGTGGGAGTGATGCGCACCGTTTTTGTGCCCAGAAACGGCCATGTAATAAGCCCCAGCAGCGAGATAATCCACCAGCTCAGCAGATTCATCGGCAGGTTCATGCCGTAATCGCCGCTGTTTGGCCAGGGAATATGCAGCAGTATCAGCCAGTAGAAGCTAAAAAGAATAACAAAAAACAGGCGTGCGGTACGTCTGATACCAGCCTGCTGAAACAATCTGGATGAGTAAGAGAGCATGATTTTTAATGGCTAAAACTCTATTTTATTTTTGCCGGGTGAGGGTGTCTAAATAACGTGAGTCCTATTTTAGATTTTAGGGCTGATATACTTCCTTCTAACCAGACCTTTCAGGGAAAGAACATGAACGTCACCCGCAAACAGGAACGCCTCCTGCGCCGCGTGCTCACCGAGTGGGAGCAGGAGGGCGCATTAACCGCCGACGAGCACCAGCGCCTTGCCGGAACCTTACGCCGCGTCACCATGGACTGGCAGCGCCTCAGCCGTTATGCCTTCTGGACGGCGCTGGCCTGCGTCATTATCGCCATCGGCAGCCTGTTCTCCGACAGCGAGCTGATGGCGCGCATCATCGAATTCTTCGCTTTCTCTTCTCTCGCCCGCATCGGCCTGCCTGCGGTGATTGCGGTGCTGTTTTACCTGTGGGGATTCAGCCGACAGCGGCGGGAAACCCGGTGGCACTACAGCACCGAGGCGATTCTGTTCCTCGGCGTGCTCTTTACCGCCATCGCGCTCTGGCAGCTTGGCGAGCGGCTCGATAACGGCAGCGGTCACGTTGCGCCGCTGTTCCTGGCCGGATGCGCGATCTACGGGCTGGTGGGCTTCTTTGGCCGTTCGGGGCTAGTGTGGCTGTTTTTCCTGCTCTCGCTCGGCAACTGGTTTGGCGCAGAGACGGGCTACATGTCCGGCTGGGGCGCGTACTGGCTGGGGATGAATTACCCGGTGCGGTTTATCTTCTTCGGCGGCGCGCTGCTGGCGCTGTGCCGGGTGTTGCGTGCAGTGCTGCAGGCGCGGCATCTCTATGCCACCAGCAAAGCCATGGGGCTGACGTATCTGTTTGTGGCCCTGTGGATCATGTCGATTTTCGGCAATTACGATATCGACAGCTGGTACAGCGTCACGCAGGCCTCGCTCCTGCCGTGGGCGCTGCTGTTCGCCGTGGCGGCGGTGCTCAGCATTTACATCAGCCTGAAAACCGACGATGGGATGCTGCGCGGTTTTGGCCTGACGTTCCTCGCCGTTAACCTCTATACGCGCTACTTCGAATACTTCTGGGACGGGATGAACAAGGTGGTGTTCTTCCTGATCCTGGCGGCGTCGCTGGCGGTGATAGGGCGGTATGCGGAGAAGATTTGGCATGCGGGGAAATAAGTTTTTTGCGAGGCGCTTTCAGGGAATTATTGCGGATCCGGTATGACCCGATAAAAGCAGGTAAGGTAAGTCACTAAAGGCAATATTAGCCTTTAATGCAAATTGCCTTATGTGTTAATATCATCAGGGATGAAATACCGTGTTCAGACTTATCGTTCATGAGGCGGTCAGGGAAGAGATTCTCTTACTGCCTGCAGGGGTGCAGGCGAAGCTAATTCGCCAGCTTGATAAATTGCGCTTAAACCCGACGGCTCTTCGGGAACCTGACAGCAAACCACTGACGCATGGTCTGTTTGAAATCAGGACCGTTGGGCTGATCCATACCCGAGGTATTTATGTTTACCAGCGGGAAAAGACGATTTTTCTTTTGCGTGTATTTGTTAAGAAGACGCAAAAAACGCCCTCAGCTGAACTCCGTCTGGCATTAAAACGACAACAGGAGATGTTGGATGAGCAAGAAGATTATTGACTGGGACGCACTCAGAGCGGAACTGTTAAGCGATTCAGAGGTTCAGGCTTCTTTTGATGCAGAAGAGCGCAAGGAGCGCCTGCAAGAGATGCTGGCGCAATGGCGGAACCAGGCTGGTTTGACGCGCGCACAGGTGGCGGAGCGAATGGGCGTCAGCGCACCCACCGTATCAAGAATGGAAGCGAATATTACCCGGGCGAGCCTTGATACGTTAACGCGTTATGCACTGGTGTGCGGGGTTAAACACCCGCAAATTACGCTTTACTGAAAACAGGCACGCCGGAACCCAGCGTGCCACTAAGGATCAGCACTCGGTCAAAATCGTGCTCAGCGGCAGGCGAGATTTCGGCAGCGTGGCGTTGAAATCTTCCACGCTGTGGTGCCCAACCGGTACAACCACCAGGCTGGTAAAGCCTTTCTCTTTCAGGCCAAACTCTTCGTCGAGGATCGCCGCGTCAAAGCCTTCAATCGGCACCGCGTCCAGACCCAACGCGCCTACGCCCAGCAGGAAGTTACCGACGTTCAGGTAAACCTGCTTCGCCATCCACTGGTCGTCATCTTTCAGATCCACGCGGTGCATGTCGGCGAAGTAGTGGCGGCCTTTATTGTTGGCGGCTTTAGCTTCCGGCGTGTTGAAACGGCCGTCGGCCTCTTCCTGATCCACGACGCGCTCAAGCCAGGCGTCGTCCATCGCGGTTTTCGCGCAGAACACCACTACGTGAGAGGCATCCAGCATCTTGCGTTCGTTGAACACGTAAGTTCCCGCAGCGGATTTCGCCACGCGCGCTTTCCCTTCCTCGGTGCTGGCGACAATAAAGTGCCACGGCTGGGAGTTGGTGCTGGACGGGCTGTACTGCAGCAGGGTTTTGATTTTTTCCGCTTCTTCCGCGGTCAGTTTTTTGCTTGCGTCGAACGCCTTGGTAGAGTGGCGTTTCAGGGCGACAGAAATGATATCCATAACAACTCCTGGTGATGAAATTCGCCCGTACGCGGGCGCGAAAGGAGAGCAGATTACCGCGCGAAGCGGCAAAAGATAAGTGCGATTCGAGCGGTTAATCTGTTCGTCTCAGGCGAACAATCAGGCCGGGCGTATCCATTTTTGGTCTTTTTTGGGCAGCTTATCGACCACCAGGTTCCATGAGTCATTGATGAAATCGGTAACCACTTCAGGCGTGATGTCATCGGTGCCGTAGAGTGAGATCCAGTGCTTTTTATTCAGGTGATAGCCCGGTTCAACGCCGCGATAAATCTGCTGATTCAACAGCGATTTTTCCGGATCGGATTTCAGGCTGACGTGGGGGCGACCGCGTACAACCGCCATCAGCATAAAAATCTTCCCGCCCACTTTAAACACGTCGTATTCGGGCCCAAACGGCCAGCAGTGTTCCGTAAAAGGCAGTTCCAGCGCCACGCATTTCGCGTGTTCCTGCAAGGACTTACCGTCCATCGCTATCCTCCTGAGCCAGCCCGCGCCACATGGCCTCAAAGCCCAGCGCTTTAAAATCGACGGCGCGGGAGGGATCGCGGGTGGCAAATTCCATCGTCGTTTCGGCCAGCGATAAGAAAATCGCATCGCCGAAGGTTTTAGTTTCGTCGGACATAAACACCTGGCGCACCGAGCGGCGGCACAGCTCGTGCAGCTCCGGGAACATATCCTTCACGGCCTGTTCCGTCTCGGCGTTGATCTTCTCACTGACGCCCAGCTGGCGAATGGCGGCGTGTGCGAGAGGATTTTTAATCCCCCAGTCGACATAGCTGTTCCAGATGTTACGCGTGTGCTCTTTGGGCTGGGTGAGTGAGCGATCCAAATTAGAGAGCATCGCCTGGCAGAGATCCTGTTTCAGGTGCAGGTAGAGGGCATTCAGCAGATCGTCTTTCGTCGCAAAGTAGCGAAACAGGGTGCCTTCGGCAACGCCCGCGTTACGGGCAATGAGCGCCGTTGAGGCGGCAATCCCCGACTGCGCAAATGCAGCGGTTGCTGCTTCCAGTAAGGCCTGTTTTTTATCTTCACTCTTCGGACGTGCCACTAAATTCTCCCCTTTGTCAATTGTAAAAAAGCGTATTGAAGCATGCGGTTCATACTGCTGCAACGCGGAATGTCAAAGATCGAAAACGTCTTGACGATATATTCATCGTATCTAATAATGAGTGCTTACTCACTCATAATCAAGCTTAACCCGCGTAAACCATCGGACGGGGCGCGTATTCGGGTCAGGAAATGAAAAAGCCTCTATTCATCTGCGTGGTGTTTGTCATGATTATTGCTTCAGCGGCCAGTTTACCTTTTGTTCTGAACGCCGGTTTCGGCCAGCCCCCGCAGGGCGATCGGCTTTCCGAGGTGGAAGCCTCCCCGCAGTATCGCGACGGGACATTCCACAATACGCTGCCGACGCCGGGCTTTACCGGTCAACAAAATATGCTGGTGGCGTGGTGGCAGTTTCTGACCCGTAAAACCGAAAACGCGCGCCCCGCACGGCCGCTGCCGCTGGTGAAAACCGATCTCGCCAGCCTGCCGCTGGAGCAGGATACCCTGGTGTGGCTCGGCCACTCGTCATGGTATATGCAGCTGGCGGGTAAACGCATTCTGATCGACCCGGTGCTTGGCAACTACGCTGCGCCGTTTTCGTTCCTCAATAAGGCCTTTGCCGGTGAGTATCCGTGGCATGCGGAGAGCATGCCGGAGATCGACCTGCTGATTATCTCGCACGATCACTACGACCATCTGGATTACGCCACCATCAGGGCGCTGCTGCCGAAGGTGAAGCGCGTAGTCACGCCGCTGGGCGTGGGCTCCCACCTGCGCTACTGGGGCATGAACCCGGAGATTATCGACGAGCGGGACTGGAACCAGGCGGTGCGTATTAGCGATGAACTGACGGTGCACGTGCTGCCGGCGCGCCACTTTTCCGGGCGCGGCATCAAGCGCAATCAGACGCTGTGGGGCAGCTTTATGTTCGTCACGCCAGGGCAGAAGGTCTATTACAGCGGTGACTCCGGCTATGGCCCGCACTTCAAGGCCATCGGCGAGCAGTTTGGCGAAGTGGATTTAGCCATCATGGAAAACGGTCAGTACGACCAGGACTGGAAGTACATCCACATGCTGCCGGATGAAACGGCGCAGGCCTCGGCGGATCTCAACGCGAAAGCGGTGGTGCCGGGACACAACGGGCGCTTCGTGCTGGCGAAGCACACGTGGAACGATCCGCTGATCCAGCTGGCGCGGGCCAGCAAGGACAAAAATTATCGCCTGCTGACGCCGGAGCTGGGCGAACCGGTTCGCGTGGGCGACAGCACGCAACAATTTCGTGAGTGGTGGGAATAATGTTTAACCGAGAAGCAGAGGGGGAGAGCAGCATGACTATTTCCGCTCAGGTCATCGACACCATCGTCGAGTGGATTGACGACAACCTACACCAGCCGTTACGCATCGAAGAGATTGCCCGCCACGCGGGATATTCGAAGTGGCACCTGCAGCGGCTGTTTATGCAGTACAAGGGGGAGAGTCTGGGGCGCTATATTCGCGAGCGCAAGCTGCTGCTGGCGGCGCGCGACCTGCGTGAATCAGACGAGCGCGTGTACGACATCTGTCTGCGCTACGGGTTTGACTCGCAGCAGACGTTTACCCGCATATTTACCCGCACCTTCAACCAGCCGCCGGGCGCGTACCGTAAAGAGAATCACAGTAGGGCGCACTGAAAAACATCCCCTCACCCCGGCCCTCTCCCCAAAGGGGCGAGGGTGTAATCGTCCCCTCACCCCGGCCCTTTCCCCAAAGGGGCGAGGGTGTAATCGTCCCCTCTCCCCTTTGGGGAGAGGGTTAGGGTGAGGGGC
>Ga0157363_1000609_pt1 | contig 27654 bp, 14 predicted proteins | sample AttsexASBM1_FD_111477 | JGI IMG/M metagenome (GOLD analysis project Ga0157363, IMG submission 111477) | Fungus gardens microbial communities from leaf cutter ant in Ribeirão Preto, State of São Paulo, Brazil - Atta sexdens ASBM1 | ecosystem: Host-associated > Fungi > Mycelium > Unclassified ... | reverse complement strand
TTCATTCATTTTGTTTTGAAATAAATGCACAGAAAAACGGACCGAACTAATTTGTACTCCCAATATTAATGAATTTTTCAATAATTTTAACTCATTACATCCGAGAATACAATTTACCTTGCAGATTGGAGATAAAAGACTGAATTTTCTCGATGTCACGATCATTAATTCGAATTGTAAATTAGAGTTTAATGTATTTCACAAACCAACTTTCTCAGGACACTATCTTAACTTTTTATCTCTCCACCCTCTTTCTCAAAAGAAGGATGTTTTGGTAAACATGGTGGACAGAGTATTTTTATTATACTCCCATTATTACCTCAAATATCACGAGGACAATTTTAAATTTCATTATTAAAACGTTTTATTAAAATGTTTTGGACAATGATTATTCCATCAAGTTTATTTTTACTATTAACTACCGACTTAGATCTTTATTTAAACAAAAACTCTGAGACAATCAAATAAAAAGAAAGATATTAAAATAGATAAAGAAAAAACGTCATGATTTACTTTACTATTCTTATCGTTTGTTTATAAAAAGTATAAGAACAACACTAAAAATCTTGATGTCAAATTATCTTTCTTCAGTCTTAATAAATTCGATGGGATTGTTAAGGCTCAAAAGGATTCACTCTTGAATGATTCAAAAAGAAATGTAATGTACGAGATAAATTGTAAAAATTGCAACGCATCCTATGCAGACTGGGAGGAAGTTGAATATTAGAATTAAGGAACACAGTAATGACATTAACAAAAAACTGGAAATCTATCAGTCTCGGAACACAGATTATAATTTGAACATGAATTTGATTTTGATAACAATATTAGATAATGAAAGATATTTGGGGAAAAGATTAATGCCGGAAATGCTCAATATCAAGCTACAAGATAAAGTTTAAATACACAAAATGACACTGAATTTTTACACTATGTTATTTAAACATTCTTAACATGTTTTGAAATTAATCACATTAATTTTATTAATAAGATTTTCATGAAAGAATAGAGTATGTTGACATTATTTTTAATTTCTTGATAAATTAATTGATAACTTGTCAAAAACAGTATATTATTATAATTTTTTAATCTACGATTTTTTTGATCTATTCTTTTGACTTTTGAATATGTACATAATATAAACTACTGTGTGACTATCTTTATAATGTATATTCATAACTCAAGTGTCTTAAATGTTATTTATTTTATTTTCTATGACTTTCCTTCATATTCAACATAATGTTTTCAATGCTCATTTTTAAACGAACGTTATTTAATATCAAAGTCCATAATAATATCGAATGTTCTTGCTTAATTAACGTTCTGACATATTATTCTAATGTTTTACAATGTGCAGTCAAGGAATGCAGTAAATAAATCTTTTCAAGATTCGCTTTCCTCTTCGTCACTGTTTTGTACTAATTCTTTTTTATTCTATAGCGATTATTTAACCAGCTTTCTGACAGTTACGCTTTTAAAATTGGAAATAAGAGACTTGCTGCACTCTTTGATTTAATATATCACGTGATGTACAACCCACAACATCACGTGTAATTATTTCATCGCTGAAGATGGCTCAAATGGAGCTGAAACGTTTGCTTGATATTGTATATAAGAATTGAAATATATTATTGTGAAGATCAAACGCACTTCTGCGCTATTATTGCTCTCACTCGCCCGGATATTTCTGATAATTGTTTTATTATCTAGAAAATTTTGTTAATTAATTTGTTTTTATTATAATGCTTTGGAAAGCTCTCGAAGTGTGCTATAAGAAGAATGCAATGAAAAAAAGAAGATTTCATATGAAATTTCAAAGTTAATCTTCAAATGACCTTAAAATATGTTTTCAAAGTCAAATTTAAGATCACTAACTTCTTCCTCTCTCAAAATCACACAACTTTCATCTCTTGTGTTTTAGGAGAAATGTTTCCTTTTCGAATTATTAGCGTGGAAAGATTAAAACAGCCTACCCTGCAAAGCTTAATTATATTATAGCTACTGTCGGCTAAACATCAAATAATGGTGTTGATTAGGACTGGTGATTTGTTTCAAAGGCTTCGACATTCGAATTTCGAAATTTCGAAGGTTCAAAGATTCGACATTAAAATCTTCGATGTTTGAAAGATTCAAGATTCGGAGCTTCGAATTTTCGAAACTTCGATACTTCACAAACTTTGAAGCTTCGGACAATGAAAATTATATCATTATTAATTTATCATTATTAATTTAATGTAATAATAATAGGTATCGTAATAAGTGCGCACATTTACAAAATTATACGACAAAATCTGAAATTAAATGTTTAAATGTTGTAATTATGTTGCTAAATTTAAAAAAAATTCATAATTTAATCACTTATATTGATTTTATGATTCTATTAGAACTTTCTATTTTTCATTTTGTTTGATGCTGAGAAAGATTTAATAAAGTCAAAGTGTATATTTAATAAAGTCAAAGTGGGCGTGGGTGTGTGTATGTGCATGTGCGTGCGCACATTTTTTTTTTATTTTATACACTATATATACGAATAATTTTTGAGAAAGTATGGTGATGGTAGAGTGAAATGAAGTAGACACTGTAACTGTGCGTGATATCCCATAAATCTCGTAAGAATTTCTCATTCTCAGCATCTAATTGCTTGGATAACAAACAGTTTTAGTGGATTGTGAGTTCCATCGAAAAGAATAAAATTGCAGTTTGAAATAATTCTGATGTGGCCATTGGCATCCTTTCCATCTCGAAATCGACGAAACCAATTCGCTGCTGTTTGTCTAGTTAGAGCATCTTCTCCATAACCATGAAAAATTTTTTCTGCGGCTTGCAAAGCATTCTTTCCTTTTTTATAATAAAATATGTCGGAAATATTCATTTTTACTTCCTCATTTTTTAATTTAATTAAATACGTTAGTATCATTCAAGTCTATGATCAGTCTATTTCAAAATGTTATATGAAATAGCCTTTCTAACGATATACAATCTAATACGTCACATAATAGTGGCACGTAAAAAATTGACATATCTCTATGTAAAGACTTTCCCTAAGCCAATATATCCAGAAAATATCTATCGACTTTACAGTCTACATATCCGATTAAAGCTGTAGATATTGTATTAAATAGTAAGGATCTCGATTACCAAAATTTTGGTCGTTTCTGTTAACATAGAATTTACAAATTCCATGTTACAGACTAATATTAATATGTATATTCTAATTTTGAAAGAAAAAAAAATGATAACTCTGCATTTTAGGTTAAGTAACACCTCACCGATTTCAATGTCCTTTAGATAAATATATTGTAGAAGAGAATGTCCTAGCTGAGTGATTCCCCACAAGAATTAAATGAGGGACGATATTGATTTAAACGATATAATAAATTAAAGTTTCATAATAAATATCATAGCATACAACTTTTCACGCGAAGAGATTTTTACCCTACCTCCCCTCCCCCTTACTTCGGATCACACAACTTTCTACGCGAAGCTACTTTCACCCTATCCCCGCCCCTCTGCTTAGAGATGCCCAACTTTCCAACAGAGATGCTCCAACATGTAATATGCTCCTACCATAGCTCTTACTCATTCCAACGCGCTTGAGTAAGAGCTGTAGATATTGTATAAGGTAGTAAGGATCTCGATTACGAAAATTTTGGTCATTTCTGTTAACATAAAATTTACAAATTCCATGTTACAGACTAATATTAATATGTATATTTTAATTTTGAAAGAAAAAAAAATGGTAACTTTGCTTGAGTAGGAGCATGTTGGAACTTGCGACGCGAACAAACTTCAAGATTTATCGTATTTCTCTTTGGAAAATCATGCGTCTCTAAGCAGGGATGAAGGAAAGAATGACTTATAATTTAAAGTATACAAAGGAGTCAGCATAAATTGTACAAAAAAAAGTGACTTCGGTCAAATTGGCTAATTGTAATATTTTAGCTGTGATCAATTTGGACGCGCATGCATTTTAAGCATTTATAATCATTCTGTTTATCGTTCATTACGTGTTGTAAAATAAAAAAAGAAGCATTGAAAACATCTAAACCGAATGATGTCATTGCAGATTATGAGAAATTAATCAAATGTCTCTTTAGAAAAAACCATTAAAAATTAATTAAAAATGAACAGATTTTGCTATAGCATATTAAAAGTTGTTATTTTAAATCTAATTGAACAGAAAAATATTTTGCCTGCTAAATTATTCATTTTTTGATAACTGTATTTAAATATTATTATATACGGAATAATAAGATAAATCATGCTAATTATTTATATTGAGAAAACCCCCAACAACAATGACCTTGTCAAGTAAAAATTCTGAGTGACCTCCAATAAGTTTTATTGTCGCTTTTATTCGTTAAAAAATTTTTAACAGCCAAAGTACTTATTTTCATGCTTAATACTTATTTCCATGCTTAACATGAAAAGTCAGATAATTCTAGGGAGAGGGGTATGGCGAGGAATGATTAAGGAAATATGACTTTCCACACAAAGCAAGTTTCACCCTGCCTTCTTCCATTGCCAGAGACGCATGACTTTCCACGCAAGGCGAGGACCATTCAATACTAAAATATGGATTGGATTAGGTCATATCTTTTGAGGGCGGCACGTACTGCCTCCATTTTACAATGCGAAATAAGGTTCACTCCACCTCCCTCCCCCCCATCCCATCTCATGCATCCCTTGACAGAGGGGGAGGATGGAACTCGCTTCGCATGGAAAGCTATATTCTCCTAGTCGGTTCATCTCACTACTTTTACCTTGTCTAAAATCATACGACTTTTCAAAATAGTGAAATAGTTTTCAATGATTGTTTCTTTGATTGTTAATAATTTTTTAATGAAGAACGATCGCTATATAAAATCTGTTGGAGATCACTCACGATCAATGTTTTTTTGTCAATATACGTCAAGGTTAAGATCATTGGAGAATGATCTCTATTACATTCCTAAATATTTGACCGAAAGAACTATTCCATGATTATTTCTCTTTCTTTCTTCCAAGTCTTCAACTTCTGCCGTACGAACGTTACGTTCTATATTTTTATGTATTGATTCGGGATTGCATGAGAACAATTTTTTTTTAAATGCCGAAATCTTTAGAAGAAAAATTGGCCTCAATTAAAATTGACAATATGTTTTTATAAAACTGGACTGACAAAGATAACTGATATTTTATATAAATAGGTAGATGTAAAATTACCGTCAAATTAAATTTGACAATTATTTACGGTAAAATGGTAATTTATTGATAATTTTGATAAAATATGTTTTTTTTTATAATTTTATACACAAATAGATTTTATTCATATTTTTCACATTAATGCATAATATAAAACAATATTCTCCCAATATTCTCATCGAGAATATAAATTGCTGATAGAATAATATCATGACTGTTCATTAAATCTAAAATCGATACTAAAATAGTTTTTCAATATATGATTCTCTAGAGATATAGTAACTAAAAAATGATGATTGATATAGTAACTAAAAAATAAAAAGATGCAGATTAAAAATTCCAATATTTTTTTACATAAGACCTGTTAGATAATATAGCACAAGGTTGCTATAAAAATCCTCAAAATAAGGTTAAAATATAAGCCAATAAATCAGAAAAATACTTGCCAATTATTAACGGCATTGAAAAAAAAGAAGACTGAATTCTTCACTTATCAAAGGAAAGAGAACTGTAACTTCAAGTCCTTAGGAATTTACATCCCAGTCAAATTTCAAGATATAAAAAAAGAACTGGCAGCGAGGGAATACAACGTGATAAGAATTAATAACATTTCTTCAAAAAGCTACTAAAAAACTACTATTACTTTTCTTTACAGAATTAGAAAATAAAAAAAGTAATTTTTGAACAATCTTACAAGGAAAATCTCCCAATGCATGAAGTGTCAACAATATGACATGATACAAGAAGCTATTGTTACAAAAGTCCAAGATGTGTTAAGTGTGCTGAAAATCACTTAACTCAAGATTGCCCAAGGAAAACGAAAAGTGATGGTGTTATTTGTGCTAACTGCGGCGAAAATCACCCCACCAACTATAAAGATTATGTGGTCTTTAAACTGCGATAAAAAATGTTCCCCGCATTAAGAAGTAAAAATATAAAGGAAACACTCAACATCACAGAACAAAAACTCAACAAACAAAACAATCCAGATGAACAATGTAGTGCAACCATTTATATCATATAAAAAAAGCTAAAAAAAAAAAAGCTAGAAAAATCTCTCAAAGTCATCAAAAAACTATCGATATCGGTAGGGTCCAATAAATAAATAAATACTTAAACAAACTAGAAAAAATGATTATACAATTTTTAACAAAGATGAATTCTATATTCAATGTCTTAGCAGTCATAATAGCTAAAATACTATAATGGCTTACCTAAAAATCGATACATGGAACGGCTTGACGCAACATGCTCAAGAACTCAAATATTTTTAGAAAATAAAAATATAGACATAATGTTTATATCTGAATCGCATTTCACTAATCGCAGTCATTTAAAAATTCAGAATTACATAACTTATGTTACTCAACACCCGGATGGAACTGCTCATGGCAAAACAGCCATAATAATTAAAAAAAAAATTAAACATCACAAAAGTACAAAATATGACAAGGATTACTTTCAAGTAATGACTACCAGTAGTCATAGAAGATTGAATAGGACCATTTACACGGCTGTACTATACTTGTTCTCCTAAATTTCATTCAATAATGCAGGATCAGTTTGAAGACTTTTTCAACACTCTGGATCAGAGATTTTTGACCGAGGGTGATTGTAACGTCAAACATCCCTATTAGGGCTCAAGATTGAGAATGCCAAAGATAAACAACTGTACGAAACTATGCTAAAAATAATTTGCAGTATCTTTCAACGGGACAATCTACATACTGACCTGAATCTACATACTGATTGAAGAAAAACTCCAGACTGCATAGACTTTTGTGTTATTCGCGAGGTTGTTGAGTACTTTGAACTATTGAGTACTTTGATTATCACTCTCCGCTGTTAGTAACGTTATCCTCAATAAAATTAAAATTAAAAAACGAATTACCCTATCTTAACAATAAAAGAACAAATTGGGAACACTTTAGAAAATATATCATAAATGAGGAACTCAAACGCAAAATCTTTATTAAATCTTTATTAAATCTGCTAGAATTAGAAGAAGCTACAGAAAAATTCACCAAACTAATACAAAAAGCAGCATAGAAATCTACCCCAATAACAAAATCTCAAAACAATACAAAATATTGCTCATCCAATGCTAAAATCAAAAAAGAGAAACGCAAAATTAGAAAACAATGGCAGTATATGCGCTCGATTAAAGACAAAGCCAAGTTGAACAAGGCATGAAAGATTTGAAAATACTGCTTCATAAGGAAAAAATGTAGCTATACAAAAAAATATCTTAAAAATCTCAGCTACATAAGCCACCGATTATTTACTGTGGAAAACCACAAGAAAAATAAAGTAACCGCAACAATCAGTTCTATCAATTAGATTATCAAATGATGTTTGCGCAAGAAGCGAAATTGATAAAGCAAAAACATCTGAAAAAGCACTTGAATTTGATTTAATAAATGGAAAAGAAAGTGTTACAAGAACTTCCAGAAAAAGCTTTCAGGGTAATTAATAACTATCTTTTTCAATGCTATTTTGAGGTTTAACTATGTACCAAATATATGGAAAGTGGCATAAATTATATTACTACCTAAACCTGGAAAAGATCCAGTGGAAATAACATCCAATAGGCCAATCAGTCTATTACCAATATTATCTAAAGTGTTTGTTAAAAATTGTTTCTAAAAAGATTAAAACCAAGAGGCAAACTTCCAAAACACTAGTTTGGATTTTGAGAGCATTCGACAATCGAGCACAAAGTCCACAGAGTCATAAAAACAATGAACAATAGTATAGAAGAAAAGGAATTTTGCTCAGCTGTCTTTCTTGACGTAACTCAAGCTTTTGACAAAGTGTGGCATATTGACCTACTCTACAAAATTAAACAATATCTGCCCTATAGTTATTATAATTTATTAAAGTCAAACTTAAGTGACAGACACTTTCTGATTAAACACAATGATATATTTACGGATCTACAATCTATTAAGGAGTACCTCAAGAAAATGTCCTCGGATCTACTCTTTATTTATTATTTACCTGCAACAAAAGATTCTACATTTGCCAGTGATACAGCAATAACATTTCACAAAAATGCCGTTTCTGCTTCAGAGAGATTGCAAAAATCTCTATGCAAAATCCAGCCTTGATTAAAGAAATGGAGAATCAGAATAAACAAATCAAAATTCACGCATGTGTCACTTTTATTACAAAAAAGGACCTGTCCACTAATGACTTAAAATAATGAAGTTTTACCACAAAAGGACAACGTAAAATACTAGGAATATCTATCTCGACTGACGTTTAACTTGAAAAAAAATATATCTGGATGAAGAGGAAACTAGGGCTGAAGTTGCAAAAAATGTACTGGGTTTAGGACGCAAGTCTAAGCTTTCACTAGAAAACAAAATTCTGCTTTACAAAGCTATACTGAAGCTATACTGCTGATGTGGACGGTATTCATCTTTAGTACATCAAACAAATCAAAATCTTGCAACGGTTTCAATCGAAAGTCTTGAGGATCTTGAGAATAGCTAACTCCATGGTTTGTTCTTAACAAAGTAAGTACAAAAAGATCTCAAGATTGTTTCGATAAAGGAGAAAATTAAAAATTACAATATGAAATATAGCATAAGGGAACACTCATCAAACGAATTTGCAGCAAAACTTCTTAGTGAAAATACAGATAAAAACGGTAAATTAAAATGATTTAAACCTATTGACCTTAAAACAAAATTTAATTAGTCATCAATTAATCATTGCCTATAATTAACTAAATAATCGTTAATCACTTAATCATTAATTAATTGTCAATAAAAAGTCATCAACTTACAAATTAAAAGCGAAGTCATATTTAGATTGTAAAAATCTAGTATTTTATAAGTTCTATAATTTTTAGTAACTTAATTAGTATATTAAGAATGTTGGCTATTGGAGCAATATCTACAAGTCATTGTATCTTCATAAAAATTTACTTATTGTCCTAAAATAGGACAGATTGTAAATCAACCTGGAAGATAATAAATAAAAAAATATATTTCTATTTAGATACTCTGGCAGTAGTGCAATTACAGAAAGATTATTTTATTTTTGATATATAATTGTGTCTTTGAGGGCGAGCGTGGCGAAGATAGCGCACTGATCTGCTATGTTAAAGATCCCGGGTTCGAAATTCCCGGTAGGCTCAAAAATATTTTTATACGGTCGTATCTCTTCTCGGAAAGAAGTAGCAACTCACTGAAAGTATCTTTGCTAGAACGCTTCTCTAACAAAATTTCGTTGTTCGAAATCGATGTTAAAAAATCTAGATCCCATATGACTATGTACAACCAGCATGCGCACTATAGGCATATGAGAGACGTCACCATGCTCGATCACGAGTAAAAGGATTAAAAGAATTGTGTCTTTGTTTTTACTTTAATAAAAACTTTAATAGTCTAGTCGCTAAAACAGCAAGTAAATAAATGAAAACTTTATAAGTTAAATTGTAAAGAAAAAATATAAAATACAAATAAAATACAAATAAAAATACAAATAAAAAAAATTAAAATAATATACAAAATAGTTTACTTACTGTACTTGTAACTTTTTTTCAGAATCCTAATAAAAAAAATTAATTTAAAATTTCTTTAGTTTAGACTAAATATCTAAACTATGTAATCTAGTCTTTTAATTGTCATATATTCAATATATAATAATTAAAAAAAATAATATCACATATTACATATTGGTTTTAATATTATTATTACATATTGGTATACAATATATATTGTATTACAATATATATTATATTATATACAATATACATTAAATATATTGTACATCAATATGTAATATAAAATGAAAATATGAGTTAAATAAAGCGTTTTGAATTTAACAACTAAAAATTAAATGCTTTTACATTTTTTTTAAATTACCATTTTACCAAAAATTACTAATTTACCATAATTTATCAAATAAATTATCATAAAATTTAGTCATTTTCTTCTTTATAAGTAGGTAGAATAACGCTTTCAATAAAGCCGGTTCGACTTTGTAAAAACATCATATTTTTGTCAAATTCAATTGAGGTCAATTTTTTCTCTAGATTTTGGCATTTTTAAGAAAATGTTCTCAAGTCATTTTAAATTAATACAGAAAAAAATACAGAAAAATCTTCACGCTCTGTTTACATTGAATAGACCGTGCGCCATCCGAGATAAATATTAGGTGTAGTAAAAAGAAATCCATTATTTTTCCATTCAATTTCATGTAAAAATAATGGATTTCTTTTTATTACACCTAATATATTCGATTAGATCGAGTGCAGTTGGCGAGCTTCGAATTTCCTCGAGAAATGTTGCTATCTCATTTCAACAAACATCCAACTCACTTGCACATGGCGAATTTCCGCGCGCGCCTCGAGATCGTGTCCGAACATCTGTATGCTAATTATTAGTGTATAATTACGAAGAAATGAATAATTCAGCAGATAAAGATACTTTTTGATTCAATTAGTCTCTAAATAGCAATTTTCAAACAATGCTACAGCAAAATTGGTCCATTTTTTGTGATACTGTTTAAAACAATTGTTGATCAACATCTTATAATCTACAAAAGTTTCAATCAATTTGACCGAGGCCACTTTTTCTATATGATTTGCGAAGTTCCCCAACTAAACAGATTTATAAAAATTAAAATTTATAAAGTTAAAATAGTATAAAGTTAAAACAAAAAATAAAATAATAAAATATAAAAAAATCGAAATAAAATAATAAGATATAAATAAAATCGAATTTTGAAGACATTATAATACTACACTTCATTATTTTAATAACTAAAATATAGAAAATATAGACGAATGCATCATTAAAATTTCCGCAAAAATATACATAAAGCATATAGAAATATATAGAAATAAAAATATATAGAAATATATAGAAATAAATGTACAATTATCTAGATACGTACATTTCAGAAATGTCTTCTCGTGAGGAAGGATTATCCATATTGTCAGTATGATCATTGGTTCCTCCTAAACTGGAAATTCGCATTCTCTCGCAGCTATTGCGAATGTTTCCGGCCAAATTGCATGTGCGATGTTCACCTGGTAATACAAGTATCAATATAAAGTTAAAATCAAAACTTATAAAATTATTCATGATTATTTAATAATCTTATTACTAAATTTGCAATTTGCACTGTAACTAAATTAACTTTATAATTAATAAAATAATATTTCAAAAAAGAAATAAAATTTAGCACATTTATTATAAAAACAAGAATGTTTGAAAACCACAGGTCCTTCTTCAGCAATAATTAAACATACAATAATTTAAAGTTAAAATACGATGATCTATTAACGTATGGTTATAGTTCTTTTAAATTTGTTCGCTAAAGATAATATACATACAGAATTTAATTTCGAGTTCAAATATTGAGTCTCTACTTCCAATATGAAATGAAACATTGTCTGTTCAGTGGGATCGATCGTCGAAAAAGTGATCAAAAGAGTCAAAGATGTATTACAAAAAGCTGTATTTATAAATATTTCGAGTTGCTGAACACGATTCTGATCTCAGAATTAAGAATTAAAAAATGGCGGATCTAATAATCGAATTTTAATTTTAAAATATTGTCTGAAACACATAATAGTTGGTTTCTAAGAATCGCTAATCCCGATTTTAACATTAAAAATAATTAGTTAAAAATGACTGATTCAATATTGGCGGACTTAAATTTTAAAATATTATCTAAAATGCATAACAGTTGGTTTGTAAGGGTTTCTGGGATGACTGATCATGATGATTCTGACATCACAGTAAATTTAAAATGCCTGTATTAAAGGGATATACAGGTCGATCTGCTTATATTATGAAATTTTGCCATACAACTACTAAAAATAAAAATTGAAAAATTTTTTTAATTTTTTGTGTAGAGCTGCCATCCTCTATGGAATTCGCAGTCACGAACTGGATTGTAATAGCTAACGATTACATTTCTTTGTTTATTGTTGTTTTTATTATTTTTATTAGAAACAATAAAACCAAAACAAAAAAACATAAAGCCGTCAGCGACTATGACCCAGTTCGTGACTCCGAATTCCGCAGAGAGGCAACAAAAAATTAAAAAACGTTTTAATAATTATTTCTAGTAGCAGCCAAATTTTATTGTATGAGATCAGCCTGTACATAAATCGTTTGAAAAGTTCTGAGTCTCAACATAAAAATAACATTACTCAAAACCGTCAAAACCATTCTGGAATTACAATCATATATGCTTTAAAAGATACCTGTAAAAATAGTAACTATTTTTGACGATCAGTTATTTGAACTAGTCATTTGTGCAAGTCGATATGTTTTCGTAAAAATGAAAAAAAATCGAACATCGTGCCGTGATTAAATTCTTATATTTGAAAGGCAATACGCCCACGCAAATTAAAGCCGAGTTGGACGCTATTTACGGGGATTCTACCCCATCATTTGTTACCATAAAAAGATTGGCAGCTGAATTTAAACATGATCGTACCAGCTTGGCTGATTATAATAAGAGTTCGGAACGGCTAACAATTGCGACTATCATCGATAACATCAAAAAAGTTCACCAAATAATATTGGACGACTCGAATCAAGGTTAGACAGACAGCAGAGACTGTGGGCATATCAAAAAATCGTATTTATAATTAATCGAAAAATTAAGTATGCACTAACCGCGGGTAACTGGGTGTCGTGCTTGCTCATTGTGGATCAAAAATGCATTCGAAATTTTTGCGCCGACTAATAACTGTTGATAAATCGTGAATCCATACTTCACTCCTGAGACGAAGGAATAGTCAAAATTGTTAGATTACGAAGGATGAACTTGCTCTAAAGACGGTTTCATGAGTCGGAAAAAGGTGACGGCGACAGCTTTTTAGAATAGTCATGGAATTGTGTTCATCGACTATCTTGAAAAAGATAAAACAATAACATGGAAAAACTACACATCACTAATTGACAAGCTGAAGGCAGAAATTGCAAAAAAACGATGGCATTTGAAGAAAAAGGAAGTGCTGTTCCATTATCATAATGTACCAGCAACAGTCACATTTCGACAGTCGTCGCCATGACAAAAATTCACGAATTGCGGTTCAAATCTATTGACCATCGTATTCACTAGGTCTGGTCCTTAACGATTTTTTTCTGTTTCCTAGGTTCAAAGTTTAACTCGAAAGATAGAGATTTTCATCATTCGTAGAAGCCTATTTTGTAAAGCAAGACATTAACTGTGTTATCTGAATGAGTTAAAGGACTGGGAACATCACAGGAAAAGTGTATCACTTAAAGATATGATAATTCAATTTGATAATTAATTTAATGATTGATAATTTTGCTATGTCAAACAATCGATTATATAATTGTTATGATAAAAAACAATAGTTGAACTAATGATTCTTGTGATTTAGAATAACTGAAACAATAAAATTAAGAAAAATTCACCGACAATTAAGAGTCCACGCGATAATTGGTATATATAAAATTCAAATGTAATAATTAATTAAACATATAATGTAATCAATCAAATACAACAATGTTTCCGAACGTTTTCCAATGTAGAACCGAAATGTTCAGAAACATTATATTTGATTGATTACATTATATGGATGTTTAATTAATTATTAATACATTTGAATCTTATATGCATCAATTACCGCGTAAACTCTTAATTGTTGGTGAATTTTTTTTTAATTTTATTGTTTTGATAATTGTTGTAAATTTTATAAACTTTCAACTTTGAAATTGAAATTTATATATGAGCAAATTTGAACATATCGAAGTTAAATATACATCTCATACAATCATATAATACTTTACTCATGTGAAAATTCATGGGATCAAAAAAGATAAAACTTTCGAAAGTTTGCATTATAACGAAAATATATAATGTAAGACCATATATTAATTACTCTAATTAGTACGCTAATCGTGGTACTAATTGAATTTATATTGCATCTTTTAATTATGTACATATGTTCAATAAAAACATCTAAAGAAGCTACAAATTTTAAGACTGTATTAGAGATAATGATTTCATTTATACAAAACTTATTCGAATTTTTACAATTATCAGTTTCAATTACGCATTACTTCCATGTTTATCTACATAATGTCTTGATATTTAAATATTTTTCAGCTTTAAGTATGTAGGAAACCATTATGGATATTACATGTGACTTTTGGCCACTTTTTCAGTGATCGAGCCCATTGTGCAATGTTTTAACCAATGATTATTCAATCTTCATTGTTAAGTAAACACATTCTAAATTTAATTTTATGAAATTATATTGAAACATCATTTTAAAACATCCCAACAAATGAAGTTGTATACCACTGATGTAACATTTATAAATTCGAACAGGTTATGTAATGAGGATGCAAAATGTTGCATTCTCGTTAGTTGTAATTTCCTACTCAGATAAATAATAGAAATTATGTAACAGTTATATAATATTTGCTATGTAGATGTATGAGTTGTTATATAATAATTATATTTTTATTAGATAAATGTTTTCAGTGTGTTATATTTTTGTTATATAAATGCTTTGAATATGTTAGATAAATTATAAAAATATTAGGTTCGACGCTTTTTTATATAAAATTTACGAATCCGGCAGAAAAACGTATCACTCTATTCCGCGAATCAAGATATTAATTATTAAAATTGACTTTAGAAATATTCAGGTTAGGAAATCTGTCACATTTGATCACGTGATCTTTTTTATCGCTAAAGCAGAGTGAAAACAGTTTGAACGGATCGTGAAAATTTTCAGATTGCGTTCAGTAGAAAAAAAACTGTACAACAGATACAATAAGACAACAGTTGTAAGATAAGTATGATTTATTTACATTTAGATCCAATGACGAATTAAAAGCAAGACTAATTATATTAAAGAATTTTACATTAGTTGCAAAGCTGCTTTTGTTGCTGAATGCAATCTACACAATTTTGTGTTTGATGATCCTTAATTCATCATCGTACACAATTGTGACCCTACATATGTGCGGTTCGCGTTTTAGTCTAAAATTGTATGTGACAGCAGATTCACTTCAAACACGAAATTAATGTTATTTTTAGCACATTATAAAAAGTAGCCATTTAATTAATTTAAGTTTTTTTATTGTATATAACTAAAAAATATCATCTTAGATATTAGCTTTATCATCCACTTTGAATTCGTATTTTTTTCATACACTTTTAATAAAACTTTTTAAATAATTTTATTGTAAAGCAAATGATTATAAAATTGAAATCTGACTATTCTCACTAATCTTGTTAAATATAAAAAGTATCTGCTTTTCTACATATTATATCCTTAACAGATATTTTACTAGTTATGGAACAATTTTCTTTATTTTTTTTTACTACTAAAAATCAATATAAAATTCAAATTATAATAGATAAATTCATTTATCTATTATATTTTTTTACTTTATTATCGATTAGTGATTTATTACACTGTCCGACCAAATTTGATCTTTTTCTTGGTGCACTAATGTGAATTTCCAATGTAGTTTTGCTTGTTAAACACGAATCTATTGGCAAAAGTTGATTATTACGTCACAATTTTGAGAAAACTGACATAAAAAAAGCAAAAAACAATTTTGAAGATATTTAAAGTGTTATATTACCGGCAGCATATTTTTTTATTTAATTTCATTAATGCCATATAAAGGTATCACAATTATGTCAGTTTTCTCAAAATTGTAATATAGTAATCAACTTTTAAGCTTTAAAATGCATTTTAGTCCATTTCGACATAATTTTTTATTTCCAAAATGTAGCAATTTTAAAATTGTTTTTTTCTCATATAATATTATTATTATCATATATAAGTTTCATCATATATGATATTCAACACAAAAAGAGTGCGGCCAATTCTGGCAGTAAAATTAAAGGTTAAAGTAGACATCAAATGAAAGATCTCGTTGAGCTGAATATAAATAAGGTAACTGGACCCAATTTAAGCCGTTTGGACTCAATGGGCCATTCGCTGTTTGTATATAATTACATGAGTAATTTAACATATGATAGAATAGTAATACTTCGAGCAGCCAATCCGTACGACTCGATTGCATCGATTCATAAATCATTTTATTTATTCTATTATATAAAAACAGGAAAAACTAATACGTCGTGGTCGCACGCAGAGAAAAGATTAGCCAATGCATCTAATGGTAAGTCCTTTTTTTGCGTGCATGATGCGATATTCCGTAAATAAATAATTACTTTCTATAATTATAAAAACGTGGTTATTAATTTCCATAGTTCATGTTATTGTGATTCCACACTGCACAACATTATATTTAGTTTATACTTTTGTCACAATGTTTTGTTTATAATTAAAGAAAAGGAACTCTTTATATAAGTTCCTTTTTTTTTTATAATACCGACGAGAGCTATATCCGAGCATATGCGTAAGTGTGACATTTATCACAAATATATTCATGAAGTGGGATTAATTAAAAATAATAAAGGGCCTTATTATACAATAAATATATGAATACAACTCATATTTTTTTCAATATTCATAAATGTTCCCTCTTTCAAATTAATTTTAAGTTTTCGACAAAATTTAGGGTGGTCTTGTGCTTTGAAAGATGTTTCCGTAGAATTTTGATGTGTTGAAAACGATTACGTTGTCATTTTTTTTCCAGCGCCTTTCATTTTTTAAAGAATCGCAAAAACAATTTTTTCTGGTTAAATAAAAAATTACATCAAGGTCTATTTTGCGGCATTTAACTTTACTCAGAAAATGTTCCAACAATACTAAAAATATTTTTTCGCTTATAAAAATGCATATAAAAATGTTTTATGCAACAAACGAAAAACTTTGAAAAAATCATAAAAAATCGGAAAAAATTGACAAATTTTGAAATATAAAATCAAATAATTCGAAAGAAAAAAAATCATAAAAAATATTTGACAATTTATATTTATAGCTATATGTTTCTAGTTTATATGTTCATGTTAAGTTTTTGAAAAACTAATTTCCGACAATTTGTTCGGAAGTTATTGAATTTAAAGTACCAAAACAGCCCGTGCATTATCTACAAAATAACAAATCCAATGATGAATAAATGTACACAAAACAGTAATTTTAGTGTTATCCTTATTATAATAAGGTGTACTAATATTTTCACATGATATAACGCTAAAATCACCATTCCATGTACGTTTACTTATTATTCATCATTAAATCTGCTATTTTAAATCTGCTATTTTAAATTCAATAATTGTGATTATAGTAATAATCAGAGACTTATAAACCAGATATCGATTTTCATGTACTGATTTTTTAAAATTCTTGTTCTCCATACTGGATTTGCCATTTTGAATTGCACATTTTTTACTTCAGATTTGAAATCAGTGATCAAAAAAAATTACATAACATGCTCCTGTATTCGATGGCTGTGTCAGATTCGAGAGGATATCGAAAGGATATCAATCACGCACTGTAAGTGACGCACGGGTTTAGCGCTTTAAATTCAAATTTTTTGTTTGCGGTTTGCATAAAACATTTTTATAAGCATCGAAAAGATATTTTTAGATATTTTTATTGTTAGAATATTTCTGAGTTAAATACCGCTAAACAAATCTCGATATCATTTTTTGTTTAGCCGGAAAAAATTAATAAAAAAGTTAATTCTGGAAAAAAACTATTTTTGCGATTTTTTAAAAAATGAAGAGTGATAGAAAAAACGAACAACGTAGTCGTTTTCAGCGTATCAAATTCTATGGAATCTATCTTTCAAAGTTCAAAGCACAAGACCCCTTCCAAAAAAAAAATTTGTCGGCCTGTTTTCAATTTAGAGACATCAGCAAAAAATTACAAAAATTCTCAAAGCTTAAAAGGCCCATGTTGAGCTCAGTTACCTTATATATTTTTATTTTACATCAATTTTCCGTTTTAAAGTTATAGGGTATATTTATATATTATTATGTACATATGTTCATCGACTGATGTCCTATTTTAAGAAAATATCAATTTAGTCATTTATTAATTGTATCAAGTACGATTGATAGACAATATAAGCATTCCAAATCTTCATTTGGAATGATATAACTATGGCTGTATTCATATGCAAGATATCATATGAAGGTCAATATGACTGCAGCAACAGTGCACGCGTCAGATTCGCAGCCACAATAGTATGCCACAATGGCTTCTCGACGTGTCTTGGAACTGTGCGCAAGAATAAACTGATAATCATCGATTCTTGGACTTCGATATCTGGATTTCATTAAACTATATAGTCTATCTTATTTATTTGCTCTCTATCTCGCTCTATCGAAGTAAGAAGATGGAAGCGTCTTAGTTCGCGAGCCGAGTTTTGGACAAGCCTAATTCATATAAGTAATGATGTGATTGTGCCGTACATAATAAAAAAATCATTTTAAATTTGAGAACCCTTGGAATCCTATAACTTTGAAAAAGAAATCGGTGTAAGATAAAAATATATATCTATATATATGTATCTTATATATGTAATATATAGATATACATATATGTATATCTATATTCAGCTCAACGAAGTCTTTCATTTGATACTTATTTTAATCCTTAATTTCACTTTAACTTCTATTTGGTCATAAGAAGGTGAATAAAAATGAGGCCATGTTTTTGGTTCCTTTGACATTTTTGTCTAAATTGTAACGTGAATCAAATTTTGTCAACAAATTTGTGTTCAACATGCAAAGTCCAACGAAAATTATTTGAATTACTTATTCATATTCGTATGACAAATAAAGATTAAATTTTATTGGATAATGTAATTCTGAGAAACTATATGTTCAAATTGTTATATGTTATATTGGAAACAAAAAATCATATCAAAATGAATCAAAATGCATTTTAAAGATAAAAATTGATAATTTCATGTGGCATTAATTAAAATTAAGCAAAAAAATTAGTTGCCACCAGATGTAAGCTTAAATCCACTTTGCTCATAGGTGGCATTAATGACAAAGGGCACCCTGGGCACACAACACACTTTTTTTTATGTGTTTGACATCTGTCAACATTAACAGTGCACATCATCAGCAATTTCATACAACAACATACATTTTTTCTTTTGTAATGTCTAGTTTTTTGCTAAAAAAGAAGCATATGCGGGAAGCTTTGCTTTTCTGTTTCAATTTGAAGAAATCGGCTGCCGAATCGCATCGAATGCTTGTGGAGGCCTATGACGACAATGCTTTATTGGAAACAACGTGCAGAGATTGGTTTCGCCGGTTCAATGACAACAACTTTGATCCGAGTGACAAGAAGCGTGAAAATCGGCCCAGAAAGATTGAGGACTGTCAATTACAGGTTCTTTTGGACGAGGACGATACCCAATCGCAAAAAATGTTTGCCGAACAATTGGGTGTTTCTCAAGCAGTCATTTCCATGCGGCTACATGCCATGGGGAAGGTTCAAAAGATCGGAAAATGAGTGCCGCATGAACTGAACGATGGAGCGACGCCAAAACACATGCCAAATTCTGCTTGCCAGACAAAAAAGAAAGTCGTCCTGCATCGGATTGTGTAGGCGATGAAAAGTGGATCTATTTTCAGAATCCTAAACGCAAGAAATCTTGGATTGATCCCGCCCAATCATTAACATCTTCCTCAAGACCAAATCGCTTCGGACAGAAGACGATGCTGTGCGTTTGGTGGGATCAGGAAGGTGTCATTTACTACGAGCTGTTAAAACCTGGTGAAACTGTTAATGCTCACGACTACCACCAACAACTGATCAAATTGCACCGTGCTCTGCGTGAAAAAAGGCCGTATTATCGGAAAAGACATGACAAACTGATTTCCCTCCACGACAACGCATCATCGCACACATCAACAATGATCCAAAATTATTTGGAGACACTCAACTGGGAAGTGCTATCCCATCCCACTTACTCACCAGACTTGGTACCTTCTGACTATCACCTGTTTTCGTCGATGGGCCACGCGCTCGCTGAGCGGCACTTCGATTCTTACGAAGACGTCCGAAAATGACTTGATGAGTGGTTTGCCTCGAAAGATGAGGAATTGTTTTGGCGTGGTATACACAAATTGCCCGAAAGATGGGAAAAATGTATAGTTAGCGAGAGCAAATACTTTGAATAAATTTGTTTTTACTTCCTAGGAAAAAAAAATGTGCTTTTCTGACTAAAAAACAGCGGATTTAAGCTTATACACCTGGTAATACGTTTTAAAAATAATCATTTTTTTTATCTCTTTTTTGAAATTCTTCTCAAAATTTTGTAATAATCAATTGTTGTCAATGGATTCATGTTTAGCAGGCAAAAATCCATCAAAAATGATTCACATTCATATTTAACAAAATGATGGTTGGACAGTGTTATTCTTTTCTTACGAATCTCCGATTTTTCATTGTAAATTCAAAATAACTTTAAAACCTAACATGATGATAAGGCAATTTTGGCATTATTTTTTTGTAACCAAGAATGTATAAGAAAAAAAACATTGTTAGAGTTACTTGATACAAATTTTTTATAGTCTTATAGTCTAATAAATTTTTTACCTTTAAAATTCGATATATTTTAATTGATCAACGCAATATATTTAAATTTATTTATTATGTTCTGTTTCAAAAAATCATAAAATATTATGTTGCAAAATATTTGGATATTGTTTATTTAATTTTTACAAAACTTCATAAACTTTTAAAAAAATAAAATGATAAAAACGTGACAAAAACAGAAGAGAAATACTTTTACCATTTTCTCCATCCGTTAGTACACCGGAATCTTCTTCACTTTTCTTTATTTTGTCAACTGCAACATAAAATAACAGTTTTATCAATGTCAGCAAATATAAAATAAAAATTTAAATTATTTGACTTATAATGCATAAATTTTATTATAACAATTTTTTTTTTTTTTACAGAAAGAATCGCAAATTATATGGAAAAGTGACTTTAATAAAATTGACTGAAACTGATATTTTATTATTATGAAATGCAGATCAAAAGTTTCTGTAGGCAAAAACATAAAAAATAGATAGATTTTATTATAACAACATTCGAAAGTTGCTACTTTGGGTTTTATCAGATTGAAAAGTGTCTCTATGTATCAAAACTGTTTCTTTTTTAGGTAATTGTATAATTGCATAATAATTAATAATTCTTCTCTTAATAATTCTTCTGCACAGAATAATGAAATGAATTAATTGAAATGAATTGATGTAAACACGTAATTGCTTTTAAAGAAATATGCAATTTGTACTTGCAAATTATTTAAAATTTTTTTTAAATAACTGTGTATTTTCTTTATTTCATTATATTATTCTATGCATAAAGATATTGAGGCGCAGTTATAAAAAAAAAATGGCTAGAGATAAAGATAATTTGCAGTCCAAAGACCCAAAATAACTACTTTCGAATGGTTTTAGCAAAATTTGTTCATTTTTCGTCTCACAAAGCTTTTGATAAACATCCCATAATTTTAAGGCATAGAAGTTCGAGCACAATCAAAGAACGCAAGCAAATGAGTCGAGTGCTTATTGAAATGGAATAACAACATTGCTGCTGACGCACGGCCTAATCAATGGCTGCGTTCAACAGAAAAAGCTGCTTTGCTGTTAACTGTTGTAAAATTCTTTGATTGGTCTTGCTCTTAGTTCCTTATTGAACCTGTAATGTATAAACTAATTACATTAAAGAATCGTACAATAATTGCAAAGCTACTTTTTCTGTTGAACGCAACCAATATAAACAAAGAACGCAGTGACTCTCCGCGTGCTCCATGATCGTGCCCGAACTTCCGCGGCTTACTCATAATTTACAGAAAGTAAATCACAATTTCAGTCAATTTAACTAAAGCCACATTTTCCATATGAGTTTGGCAGAATCTTTTTTATAATTGTTAATATATAAGAATTTTAGAATTTTTAAATTATGTTTATAAAAAAATGGGATAATCTTTTACGAGCATATGGATCAGGTCAGTGTCGGATTGGTTCATCTTTCGACCCTCAGCGACAAAATGTTACGCACCCCCTTCCTATATAAAATTATATGTAACTACATACTATTTGTGCCGGTAATATTTAATCAAATTTAATGATCTATACGTATAATTACTCTATTAGTAATATAAAGGTTGTAATCAAAAATAAACAGTGCGTAATGTTTTTTACAACTTATATTTCAGGCACCTATTAATATAATGTGCAGTGAATAATGTTTAAGAAGAACTAAGAAGAAGTAAAGTTGAAATAAAAATAAAATAGACGTGTGTATGAATACTTTTTAATTATTATAAACAAATCTTTATACTATGTACTTATGTACTCTCTACATATGTAAATTATACATAATATCAAAATCAATCAATCTATTATAATTTCATAATATTAATTTCATAATATATCAGAATGAATTAAAATTAAACTTATAATTAGATTTTATGATAACATTAAACTATTAACAATTTTTTTTAAATTTTTTACTAGTTTCTGCTATTTCATCAATTATGACCCTTTTCGATCATCGAATAAGTTTTTCTCAACAATAATGGAGTTAAAATATTTTGACCCAATAGAGATCTCAATTTGTTTTTGAGATATAGACCACATCAGTTCTGAGTCATAGACCACATTACAACGCGTACAAAATACGCATATGCATGTTTTACTTTTAATGCAGTAATTCTAATTTGTATAAAATTTCATTTTATTTTATTATATAAAATTTCATATTACATTGATTAAAAAGCAAATACAACAATTTTTTTGTGTTACCGGGATAATCTTGGAATTTTTGTAATTTCTTTATGCAAGCCTCCCTCCTAGAGCTCAAAGTCATTGGATAGTTTCCGTGACTGATTTTTTTTTGTCACTGGCCTTGCTTATTGGGCCCTCGGCGATCGCCGACTAGCCGCCTGGCCAGTCCGATGCTGAATCAGGTAAAAATAAGGTAAATACTGAAAACAACGGACCCATCTCCAATGACCTTGGCATATAGAGTGATTTAAAATAATCTTTTATTCTTAAAAAAACATATTCCTGGCTATATTCTAAGACAATTTTTCGTTTGACAAAGATTTGTCCGAAGCTTAGCTTTTAAGTTACAAAGAGAAATAGTTAACGTATCACAAATCGAATAGAAAGGTAAACAGGGATGGCCAGAGAAATAAAATTAGTATGATTTCGGTAACACAAAAAAAATAGGGACACTCGAAAGGGATTAAAATGGCCAATCAGAAAATGTCATGGCATCTACGTTAATTTCTGCCATTTCTGCAGAATAATCGATAATGTACCGACTGTATGAATACGTAAACGTTCCATCTCAATCTCTTTTTGAAATACCGGATAATTGATTAAGCAGTTAAGCGATAACTTACAAATGGTATGTACGATAAATTGATTTATTATAATTAATCTTACTATCAATTTGTTTTCAAATTTCTTTATGTTAACATAACCTCAACCCAATAAATTTATACTTTTTATTCTTCAATTGCCGAGATGAAAAACATTAGGGAGTTTTTGCAATACCGTTTATCTAGATACGATGAACGCTAAGATCGGATTCTTCTTTCTTAACAACTAATTAAGAAAAGCAGAACAGCTTTTGTTGTTTTTGCTTTTGTTGTTATTGTTTCTGTCGTTGTTCTCTATGTGTAAATAAAATCTTCTAAAAGTTGTATATAATACAAACAAACATTAATTATTAACATAACAAACATTAATTATTAAAAGGATTACAGTAAAAGATAAATAACAGAAAGCATATTGGATAAATATTCTCTTATAAATGGCAAAACTAGTTTTTCATTAGATAGATTTCGTGAGAAGAAAACTTTATCAGCTTAGCTGAATGAGTCTTGTATTTGTTTGTGTTGTAAAAAAATGGCATCCTTCATCTGAGATTATTGTTTGATAAATAGTAAGAAAAGATCAAAATTTTTTCATCATTTATTTAGAAAAACTAGAGTTTAGCTACTATCGAAAGGAATATCAGTATTCACATTACTGCTTCATGGAACACCCAAGCTATATAAAAAGCTCTGACGATGTAGCAAAAAAACGACTGTACTATGTGCTAACAATACATAGTAAGTTGTAGAATAATTTATTTATGCTAGTAGGATAATTCTTGTATATATACTATAATATACAGAGTGTTCCAGAACAAATGTTTGTCTTTAAAATGACGTATTCCTGACATAATTGTAAGATAATTTTTCCTTTGTCAAAATTCTATGCGTAGTCTAATTTTTTTAATTATAAAAAAAATAGGGAGCGAATTCCGGATCGCGTACTCAAAGACGGCGCAATGCACCGTCCGACACGAGCGCTCAGTTTTGATCTGTTTGCTACGCGTGACACAATGATAGGCGCACGTACAAGTATTTCTTCTCTCCTCCCTCCCCCTCTTGTCTCCTATCTTATAGAGATCATATTACCTTCATATCGCAGGAAAAAAGGCAGAATAGTACCATTACCGTGATATTGTATGGTGATATTGTCAATCGCCATCAAGAAAACTTTATGACAGAACGCCATACCAATTATGAGAAACCTAATCTATTACACTTAAAGGTGTTGCAGGACTTTGGCACGTTCCTAAGGATCTACGTCATAAGTGGGAGAAATCAATCTTACGTGTTCATGAGGGGACACCTGAAGCACTAAAGGTTACCGCATATATGACAAAAGAACCGAAAAGATTTTTAGAAGTAAGGATGTAATATTTGATGATATTGATGAAAACGCTGCAACAAAAACAATAGCTTATACCGATAATAAACGGAATATGCAGACTAAAGAAAAACAATTGTACACACATCTTTGAATAGCCAAGAAAAACAAGGTCATAGCAATCACGATGTTGAAAATAACAACGCTGAAGATTCAATGAGGGAAGACGACAGTGATTCTGAAGACTACGCAGCATCCAATGAAGCAGTACATGAGGCCTCCCCCCTCCCCCCGCTCCCAATGAAGCAATAGAGCAATGAAGTCGGCGATGAAACGATTAAATTAAGTGATGCTGAATCAATTGAGAAGTGAAGAGCAATTACATCCATTAGTACAGTATTAGTATCATAATCCATTAATCTCATAAGTCGTGTATCAAAGGCAAGTAAATAGCTGGACTATATATTTTTAGTTACAAATAATACAGAGGAAGACGAGCCTTCGACTGTAAAAGAAGCTTAATGAAACTATCATAAGGAATGGCATTCAATGCAAGAAGAAATAAACTGATAAGAAATCAAACCTGAGAGTTATGCAATCGGTTGATAAAAAGGTTCTGAAATCAAAATTAAAAAGAGAATTCACAAGTAAGTTCACGACGTTTCAAAGCAAGGTTAGTAGTAAAAGGATACGAGCAGACAGTGTTGAAACTTTCACTATCATGAAACGTTTTGCCCTGTAATAAGGTTCACTATCTCACGATGTTTGTTTGTCATAGCAGCAAGTAGAAACTGACATAGACTAATTGGATATCATAAGCACAGCCTTTCTAAATGGACGAATTGGAAGAAGAAGTCTATATGAAGCTCCCTAAAGAAATAACAAAGGAAGCAAGCAAGGACAAGGTGTGTAGGCTCAAGAAAGCTATATACAGACTCAAGCAAAGGAACACGTATTGGAAGTACCCTGCAAAAGATAGGATTTGTATGCTCACAAGTGACAGACAGAAGTCTATATATACTTAAGAAAGGCGATAAAAACACAATGTACATAACAACCTATTATTATTTTCCCATGATAGAAGTCTCAAGAAATTCAGCATAAAGAAATTCGAGAAGAAATTCAGAACAAGAAATCAAGGACCAATATCCAGAATCCTAAATGCAAATGTTAAGCGTGATTTCGGGATAGATGACTCTTCATCAAAGAGATATATTGAGAAGATCTTAAAAAGGTTCAATATGAAGAACTGTAAGCCGATCCAGACATCACTGGTAAATCAAAAACTCACCAAGAATATGCATGAAGAAAAAGAAAGATGTGATTGCGATGAAAAATATTCCGTACAAGGAGCGCTGGGTAGCTTAATATATATCAATTGTAAGTAAGAATATTCAAGCCTATAATGTCGAAGCTAGATTTTTAATGCTTAAAATAATTCAATGTGAATATATACTATATATGTACATGCATATATACCATATTTGTAATTATTCAAACTACGCGCCGAAGTGGTTTTTCGAGCTTACAAACGCAATTAAATTAAAACTGGAATAATATCACAAATTAAATTGTCAAGCAAATTTTGAAGTCCAATCCGGTATTATATTAACAATAATCATTTATTATTGTTTACACACGTTGCCTGAAAGAAGCATTATTGTTCCTACATACAAGGCGCGTCATCAAAATCCGGACAAATCGAACAATTTCTTTAAACAAAATATTTTTAATGAAAAATATTACAAAAAATCCTTTTACATAACACTTAGGGGATTCCTATAGAATACAATTATTCGATATATCCCCCATTAGCTTGAATGACGACCTCTGTTCTCAGTCTGAAACGTTCGCATGCACGCTATAATGTAGCGCCATCCATATTGATGAATGCTCCTTCAATAACGGTCCGTAATGACGTCACACTGTCGAGACTTATTTGTGACTCTTTCAACTATTGTACGTAGTAATCCAAGGGATTTAAATCTGAGCTGTTGGGAGGACAGAATTCCTTGGATCAAAACATATCGACGTTGTCTGAGAGCCAATTTTGAATCAAATAACTCGTATGAACCGGTGCATCGTTCTACTGAAAAATATATGACCTTCCGGACGCCACAGTTCCATCCTTCACTACATCCATCAAAACGCGCAATGATTGGGTCATCCGAAATCAGCGCTTTCAACGAAAGGAGTCCTCGCGGTGCGTTCTTCCGAGTGACTCTTCCTCGCTGGGATACTGAAACCTTCGTTGAACTGTTATAAAGTCGTATATTTTGTCACAACGTCATAAACGGTTAATCTTGGGAGGATCCAAAGAACCGAATTATTTCCGTTGCTGAGTGCCCAGCACCAAAGGCCTTCGATGATCGCGGCTCTTCGATTATACTCCGCACTTGGTTTTAACATTGACCAGCGAGAATATGACTGTTTACTAGAAGCATCAGGCTTTCTCGGACGCTAATAACAACTTCTGGCAGAGGCACAATATAGCGGAAAATTTAAATTTAAATTTGTTCGAATTTAGTGACGCGCGCGCGCGCACGCACGCACACGATTTAAAGGGGGACATAAGATGGTGCTATTAATTTGATTTTGGAAAGTTGTTTTGATCACGTAAAAGTCATCAATTTCTTAAATGGAATATATTCATGAATCAATATTTCTGAAAATCTGAATCCATTTCAATTCATTTCAATCTATTCTCGTTTGCTGGATTATATAGTTTGAAGTACATGTGTGCGTGCGTGCGTGCGTGCGTGCGTGCGTGCGTGCGTGCGTGCGTGCGTGCGTGCGTGCGTGCGTGCGTGCGTGCGTGCGTGCGAGCGTGCGTGCGTGCGTGCG
>Ga0157363_1000607_pt1 | contig 27665 bp, 18 predicted proteins | sample AttsexASBM1_FD_111477 | JGI IMG/M metagenome (GOLD analysis project Ga0157363, IMG submission 111477) | Fungus gardens microbial communities from leaf cutter ant in Ribeirão Preto, State of São Paulo, Brazil - Atta sexdens ASBM1 | ecosystem: Host-associated > Fungi > Mycelium > Unclassified ... | reverse complement strand
TATCCGAATTTTTGATGAACCGAAAGATCTTCGTGTTAGCTCATCCTCTTTATTCGCCTGATTTAACGATGACTTTTTTTTTATCTTCTAGTTAAAAATGAAGGGGACGAGATTTAGAAAAGACGAGAATTCGTCATCGACTTAACAATTTGTAACGAAAGAACTGAAATTGAAGGAGCGCGCTTTCTCAATTAATTGTTATTATCTCAAATCAATTTGTTATTAGCGATGTAAACGTTGTTTGGAAGCAGGTGGGGGATTGTATTAATAATAGTATAAATAATAATATAAAATAATTTCGATTCTTTTTTTGTTTTTTTTTCTGACTCCAGTTCGAAAATTTAATTATCACACTATATATATTGTATATTCATAAACTCTTTGCTAATTACATTTTATATTTTTTCAATTTTTGAAATTCTTATAATTTCCATGATTCAAAATTTCAAATTTTTTCGATTGTAATGTTTGGAAATATAGAAAATATTCGAAAAATTTTTGAAATTTTCTAGATAGTGCAGTCTCTTATTTTATTTTTTTAATCTCTTTGTCGATTTATAGGAATTTAAATAATATTAAAATTTAAAATTTTCAACCTTATAATTCTAGGAATTTCAATTCTTAATTTGTTAATTTAGTATATGGAAATAAATTGAGTTGTTATACATTATATATATAATAAATTGAGTTGTTTATTTATGCAAGACAAAAGTTTCGTATTATTAATGCAGATTTTATCATATTTGTAAAAATTGCAAAATATAATATATTATTAATGTGATCATATATTAATAACAGTAATAACTAATAATACATTTTACGAACAAAAAAGAAATTACAACATTAATTGTGATAAAATTCAATTTGTTAACACTATAAACATTTTTTTATTAAATATAGAGAAAGTATTTTGATACTTATGATATGTACAAATACACGAAATATGAATAGAAATAAAATAAAATCGAACGAGAAATTTCTAAAACTCGATGATATAGAAAAATGTGTCGCCTAGATTCTAGAGAGAAATTCATTAGCAATACAATCATCTTATTTTTTCTAAAATCATTTTATCTTTTTCCAAAATGTGTTTTCACATGTGTGTGTTAGATACGTACATCAGTGAAAAATAAAAATTCCTTGTGCCGAGTTGCACGCGCCTAAATACAGCGTTAAACCCTATTCTGACACGCAACAGGAAACGCGAGCGATCCAGTTCGAACAATGCGGTAAAAAAGCGTATGACATACAACAATAGGAACAGCCGCGACAGCCGGTGCGTATTGCGTTTTACACACGCATTTGGGAGTGTCGGTCGATATTGCATGCGATGTGCGAGGTAATTCTCGTGAAATCGTGCGTGAATCGTCCAACTGGATCGAAAACTTGCTTACACCGTTATTAAGTGCAACTAATTACACAAATTTTCGTAATTCAACTTAATAAATATTTTCTGAAGATTATTCACTGTAGGCTTATAGTACATAAGTATATAAAGAAAGTAAGCTTTATTTCTGCGAAAATCGAAACGTACATACGCACATTACTGTTTGTACACTACTTTGTTACAATACCGTTATGAGAGGAATCTTCATTTCATGTATACGCATATGCCTATAAATACTATTGGGGGCGATGTAAGTGATGCCCACAAACTGGTTTTAAGTAATTACTAAGAGATGCAAAATTGTCTGCGATTCATCACGAATAACCGGTTTCTCTGAGAGTAAGCAATGTTTTCGTACTTCGTGCTATGTTTGTACAAATCTGAAGGCGCAACATATTACAATGGATGAGATATGGATGTGATAGGAAATAAATATAACAATTGCAAAATTTGAACATAAAATCAGAGTCTTGATATTATAAAATGGCTACGTTCAGCAGAGAAAACTAATCAGTTAGCGCTTAGTGTGATTCTTTAATATAATTGGTTCTTGTCTTTAGTTCTTCGCTGGATCTAAGTGTAAGAATCAATTACTAAGCGCTAAATGATTAGTTTTCTTTGCTGAACGCAGCAATTCCCATTATGTATATAATTGTTATTATTATATTATAATCAACTTTGTTCCATGCAAATCAATACATATTCATATTATTTATACAACCATATATTCTCCAATTAGATATGCAACATTATTTTAAATAAATATGATCGCAAAAAAATATGCATTGTAAGATATATAAGATTAGATAAATATTATTAATGCTTATTTACATACATATATTATATCAATAAAATTGAAAAATATAATAAAATTGCATTTTTTTCTTAACATTTATTTATATTATAGATAATGGAATAGATAAATATACATACTTCGATAATAATAAATTTATTCATATTAAAATCCTAATCAACATACTCTGATCACTTTTCTTACACAATTGGGGTTTTGATATAAATAATAATGTACACTGTTAAATTCATAATGTCAAATTGTACCCAATTTAAATTATTTTTTCTCAGTTATTTTCTGTAAGTCATTGCTCCTTGTTGTAATATGTCATTAATTTAATTAAATAATTAATATACAGTTAACTAAGTTCTCTCAAGAAAATATATTAAACTTGATTCAAATTTATTATTCATTGACACATTAATGTATGTAGTTTACATTAAAATCAACTACAAAAATGAATTATATTTTGGATACATATGGAAATTAAAAATAACAAAATGTTAAACTCAAAAGATTGAGTTCCCTTGCTCTTTTGATATCTAACAGTGTACGAAGAATAGACGCAATGTAGAAAAAAATTCTCCAAAAACTGGAATGACCAGAAAATTGTGACAATAATGCTAAAAGTATCAAGAAAATATTTTTAAAAAAAGCATTTTGAATTGTTATCTGTACCAGAATATATTATGTTCAAACTGTTTGTATATAAGAAAGCACATCTTCTTTCAAATATCTCTTAGGCATACTTTCTTTCTCAGTTACATTCCAGGAGAATTCCACTATAGCTGTAGGAATTAATCGTAATTCTAGGAGTGTCTTTCCATGACATTCTTCTATTAACTTAATTCCGTCTGGTGTTATCAGCAAAAAGGGCACTTTATCGTCAACTAAATTTTCAGCAACAAACTCGGTTACATTCTGGAACTTTTCGTGTACCGAGAAAGTACCTTGCAATATTATTCCATCTGGAAATTTAATCCGAAGTACAGCAAATTTATATCTTCTAAGTACACGCTGCTCATCTTTCTCTCTCATAGCTTTTGTTCTTAACATTTGGTTTCTTTCTACAGCTTCCGTCCTAATAATAATCAATATTTTCATTTATTTATTATCTAAATATTCCGAAAGATTCTGCTATCTAATATATTGTACATGAACTTACCGCAGCTGTTGTTCTTTTTTTATTTCTTCTTTACTTATCGTAAAAAAGCTGGGTGGCAATTCATTTCTCACACGAGCTTGACTAGGCATTAATACTTGTAAATTCCTGTCTAACTCAATAGGAATGGGTTCAGCAGATCTTAATGCTTCATTTAACATCGTGAGATTTTCAATGTTACAATTATCAGGACTCCACATTAAAAAATCTTCTTCGTTCTCATTATGCAATAACTTTTGCTGTTCAAAACCAGTTGCTTTTAAGAAATCTAATGCTCCTTCAATAGGCAAAACTTTTTCCTATAAAAATATAAGTCATTATATATAAGCTATTTGAAAAATTAAAATTATTTTAAATAAATTAAAAAGAGACAGTATTACTTGGAATATTTTGTTACACATTCTGATTTTCCAATATTTCTCAACGTTCGGATTGTTAATAATATTGTCCAAATATTTGCCAAGTGTTTCTACACAACTTTCGATCTTCTCTTTTCCGAAATTGCAACTTTGAATAATTAGACATGCTGTTAGTCCTGCTTCTTCTCCCATTAATTGTTCATACAGAAATTCTCTTATTTTCTTTTTCCACTCATCCCGCGACAATATTTCATCAGATAAATATGGGCAACGGAAGAACACATCAGTAACTGCAAAAATAGAAGGATCTACAATTTTCTTCTCTTTTAATGTTACATCTTCTGTCTGTTGTAAATTCTGCTGTGCTGCTTTTCTTTCTAATTCCAATTCACGTTTAACACGAGCTTGAATGGCAGCATATGATCTATAAATAATCATAATATTAATCAGATTGATATGATAAAAATTCTAATAATCTTGCTAAAATTAAATAATAATATAGAAACATGTGTATAATAATAATTAAAAATAATCTTAAATATTACACACGTATTAAATCTTGGTTTATCATTTTTCTTTGCTTCTAATCTTGCTAAGGCAGCTTGACCTGCTATTTTAGCTTCCTCTGTAGGCTCCGCCCTCCTCATTGGTTCTTTAGGCTCTGTTGAAGAATATATAGTACTGGTAGACTCTGTTAATCTATATAAATTGAAAACGGTGCGATGTCATTAATTAATTTGTTATTGCTAAATTTATATCAACAATTGAAAACTTGTTGCAACAGTAAGCTAATACACATTTTGCAAAAACAAAGTAATAAACTCTAAAATTAAAAATAAATTAAAGAATAAAGGTTATAAAACATGTAGGATTTATATTAGAAAATACAAACGTGTTTTGATCCTCGATTTTAATCAAATAATATAATATTCATAATTTTCATTTATTACTTTAATTTTATCCATTTATTTTGTTTTTACAAAATATAAGTTAGCACACTGTTATATCAAGCCTTTTGATTTATATTATTATTTGCAATTACTTGTATCCTTTTCCTGCTTTCATAAATTTTGCATTTGTTTTCTTTTTTTGAAAAAAAGACTTGATTTTATCAGCCATGTTTGTTATAAAGTCAATAGACTGTCCAATAGTAATTAAATATCTAATATATTACTCAGTTGATGAATTACAATCTTCAGCAGCGCCTAAAAGATAAAATACTTAAAATTGTTTATTTATGTAAAAATTATCGCCATTAAATTATAATATTTTTATCATTTATATATTTCTCAAATACAATATTAGGAGCGAAAGGATATAGATGTTGATATCCTTTACATAATAATAATTTTATAATTATGCGCAAAAGGGAAAAGCGTTCACGCGATCTTACCTGTTTTCATGAACTGCTCCGTAATTCTGGAGCCATAAATGTACCAAGCAACAAAGATTAATGCCACGCTACTTAGAAATGTCAACAGGAAGACTTTGAGCAGTTGTAACTGAAAATCGTCAAATGACAGCAATGCTATCAATTCGTGGAGAAATTCGCGGAGCTTCAACGACGTCTCGTCATCAATGATGACGATGTCGCCAAAATTAAAGGTTAGACCGAATGTCGACAGAAATGAAAACAGGTTGAGCACGTATTTATTGATCGCCTCCGACAAATAGTTCGTCCAAGGACACGAATCCTCACATGCGCTGCTCATCACATGAGGGAGAAATTCTTTCCCCTAATATTGAAATTATCACTTGCACTCAAATCAATCTCGAGCTTATTGAAATTCTATCGCAGCTGATCGCAGATAGCAGCAAAAAACAGTTGTAACACGATTCACAAAATATTAAATGATATAGCAAGCCACGCAAATTTCCAATCATCACATCGATCATGACACCGATAGGCCACAATCCGAAGATTGCGATATGTCTTTCTTGATGAGTTTTGGAATACGTGAAAATTGTGAGATCGATTGAAGAGAAAAGATTTCGAAGCCATGTTAGAAATAGCTTCGACTCTCTCTCTCTCTATTCCACATTTATTCTATATATTCCCAAATATTTAGGTCTAAAACGAGATTTATATTTTTGTGTGTGTATATTACATATACGTATATTACAATTAAGTTAGCGAATTTATAAAAATATTTTGATATTTCAAAAATATTACTTATAATATTACTTTTCTGTTATATTATTTTTATTGCAATGTATATATATATATGTGTGTGTTGGAGCAAAAATTATTCATAACACTATTTCGATTTGTATATTTGTATAAATTTGTATAAAATACGTGCTAAAAAAGTTGGCAATTGTATCATTCCATAGAGTAAAATTTAAAGTTTAAGAATCTATTATTTGCGATGAGAAATATGATGATATTTAATGGAATTTATATGAGCAAAGTTAATGCTTTTTTTATTTAATCCGCGATAACTCAATACAATAAAAAATCTTAGGAATATTAAAAGTCTTAAATTATTTCAAGGAGATTATAATTCTGCAAATTTATAATGTTTGTAATTATTTTTATCACCCAATAACAATAAATGAAGAATATTGTAATCATTCCCAGTAAACACAATGTTACATGTATGTTACACGTAACATTGTGTTTACTGAGAAGTTTTTAAATATACATAATTAAAATATATATTGACTATAAAGCATAAAATGTGTACAATCTATAATATCTATATAAGACTATTATAATTATAATTAACATATATATTTATAGTTTAAAAATAAAAAACTAAATAAAATAAACTGCAGTAATATTTTATATCATAATTTATAATACGAGACCATATAACTATAATGAAAAAAAAAAAGAGTTAAGTAGAGATTAAATTAACTTATGATTAAATTAATCAATCTCTGATTAAATTCAATCAATGTTTATTTATAATTTAAGATTATCGGCATTCCAAAACTCATCGAAATGAGTAACATCTACAAATGTTTTCATGACTGACTATATTATTTAAGTTACAGTATCGGATTCAAGATGGCACTGGAAATCACGACCACAAAGTGCAGCGGATCTGCGAGCTTCTGTTCCATCTAGTCCTCGCTGAATAGTGACAGTGCTTTTGTGAGAGCGCTGTGAGTTCCGTCTGCTTCCGTCTGCCAATTGATTATCTGTAATGACTACACTGTATATATCTATACTGTGATTGAATTATCATAGGTCTCGTGCGTAATCGGAGTAAATTTGATACGTGAACACGTGAGGAGAACCAATAATCATGGTTCAGCAATACCAATCGCCTGTGCGAGTTTACAAGCATCCTTTTGCTCTTGTCATGATGGTGTGTTTAATGCTATGTGGCCTTCAAACTTGACTGTCATACAATATTTATTGCATTTCGTGCTCCTATGTCCTTCATAGAACATATGCCATATCCCAGAAAATCCAATAAACGATTTCTCGCTGCGAATACCTATATTAAATTATACGGAAGCATCAACTATCTTTTAAATGTTCCTTTCTCTTTTTTCCTCAATTTTTTTAAATTTCGATTGCATACAAATTTTTTATCTTTGATCTTTTTGCTTATCAAGTATTCCATGAGTTATTTCAATTATAATATGATGCAAGCAAAAAGACATTTAAAAAATCTTATTCTCTTTTTTACAGGCATATGAGCGTAGGTTTCCAACATGTCCACAGATACCAGTTTTTATTGGATGTGAAGTTATGTTAGATGAAGAGAGCGAGGATGGTGTTGTTAGAACCACAGAAAGGCGATGTAAATTAAATGTTGAAGCACCTTATATCTTAAAAAAGGTTTATATATATGTGTATAAAAAAATTACATATATATTTATTCTGATATTTAGTTTGGTAAATTTAAAACATCCTGTATTTCCAATATATTAGATTTTATAATTTTTTTTAGAAAATAATATAGTAGCTAAAAATACTTCTTAAAGAACTAAAATAATTTCTTATTGGTATAAATCCTATATTCATTAATTAATAATTTATTTCAGATAATTGGTGTGGATTTTGTATACTTTATTCAAAGGAATGTTTTAAATAGGCGCAATAGTGTTTTAGAAATAGAAGCATACAATGAAAGCTTTGCCACTAGAGTAACTGTTATTGAAAAATGTAAATATTTTGTAAGTATTATATATAAATATTTATTAAAAAAATATATATAATAATCATAATAAATTTAGTTTATTGTATCCTTATAAATTTTTACTTTATATTAGGAATACTATATCTAGAATATTTTCTAATTACACGTAATAATTGTACAGTCTAATATTATTGTTTCCACATACATATTTTTTTTAGATTCATCCTGAAAATCCAGAATGGACTTGTTTCGAGCAAACTGCAAGTTTAGATATTAAAAACTTTTTTGGTTTTGAAAACTCAATGGAAAAATTAGCGATGAAGCAATATGCACAAAATATTGCTAAGGTAATATATATAATGATTATTGTATCATATCTATTTTTAAAATAATAAGATATGATAATTATAATAAAATAAAAATAAAAATTTTTTTATTTCATAAGATGTAATTACATATTTAATTATAGGGTAAAGAAATTATCGAATATTTCATAAATCAATTGAAAGAAGAAGGTATTACTTATGTTGCTCCTTGGGACGATCCACAGAAAAGATCTTCTGAAGAAGAAAAGTAAGTATAGTGCATTAAATTAAATATAATGCATTAGAGTCTCTTTGTACATTTTAATTGCATAAATTTCACATTGCTTGTAAGGGAACATCATGATGGACGAGCACTTCAGACATCAAGAGCACATATACACACTCACACGTATACAAGTGATTGTTTCTGTAAAATATTTAAAACCTTAATTGTAACGTCTTACAATTTTAATTTCCAGCCTTAAACATTTAACACATTTTACCTAAATTCATACTAACAATTTATATTGAACAATATTTTCGGTCTGCAATGGTTACTTTTTTTATATAGGAAAAATGTGGACGAAAATAGTGAGTTATATAGCGAGAAAGAATTATGTAATACCGACAACAAACTGCCCAGCAACAGAGGTATATTATCTTTTTGATACATATTATTTTGCTATAATAGTGTTACATGTAACGAGTAGTTCATTTTATGTTTGTTTTCCTTAATTATAGAAATGCAACTGTCGTCGGATTATATAGAGAGATACTTAGGAAAACTAGATATGCTTCAGGAAAGCAAATTAGTGCAGCTTAGACATAGCATTGAAGAACTAAGGGGTAGTTCCGTACCAGGTTATGCAACGCTTCTACGGTTCTTAAGGGCCACAGAATTCTCTGTTGAAAAGGCTAGAGAAATGTTAACACAATCCTTACATTGGAGAAAGAAGCATCAGATCGATAAACTTCTAGACGAATATGAAATGCCACAAGTGATTAAAGATTACTTTCCTGGTGGCTGGCATCACTTTGATAAAGGTAATCGATCTATAATAAACTTGCTGCAAATGTCACGCTATCCTAAGTTACGGTATGAAGAATAATGAGTCAGTATGTAATATAAAAGAATATCTGACGTATCACATCTTCTATTTATATATTCTTTGATGTAGACGGACGACCTTTATATATCTTAAGGCTGGGTCAGATGGATGTTAAAGGTCTACTTAAATCTATTGGGGAAGATGAATTATTATTATTAGTAAGTTAAAATTATTTAAAATTGAAAATTTTTCGAAGTGATTTAATAATATCTTATTTTTATAGGCTTTACATATCTGTGAAGAAGGTCTGCACTTGATGGAAGAAGCTACTACTGTTTGGGATCATCCGGTCTCCCAATGGACACTATTAATAGATTTAGAAGGTTTAAATATGCGACATCTATGGAGACCTGGAATAAAAGTATGTTTATTTTAAATAACATAAATGAAATAAAAATTTTAAATAAAATAAATACTTATAACTCCTTGATATACTGATATAAATTGTTGTATTGTTAACTCTAATAATTTTATATTTATTTAATTTTTGCTTCAGGCATTATTGAGAATAATAGAAATAGTTGAAGCAAATTATCCAGAAACAATGGGAAGGGTTCTAATCATGCGTGCTCCCAGATGTTTTCCTATTTTGTGGACACTTATCAGCACTTTTATAAGTAAGAATTTTTTAATTAACTTTTAAATTAACTTAATTTAATTATATAATATAACGTTTTTCTAATCATGTTATATATCAAAATTACAGATGAAAATACTAGGAAAAAGTTTATTTTTTATTGTGGTACAGACTACCAAGAACAGGGACCCGGTGGTCTTAATGAATACATTAATCAAGAATTTATTCCTGATTTCCTCGGTGGTTCCTCAGAGGTAAGACAATAATATTAATAATATTAAATGTTGCAAATATTGCACTTATTAACATGAATATTTAATATATAATTACGAATAGTTATGAATGTCTTTATATTAGTATAAAAAACATTTAATAGGTTTTATGTAATATGTATATTTATTTCTATATATTATTAATAACTTATTTTGATCATATTTTCTTAAAAAGTATACAATATGTATTATTTTATAATGATATTATGATATATCATTAAAGGATTATAATAATTTTTTTAATGAGTTTTTACTTTTTGAATGTAATATCTTATGAAATTTCTAATTATCTTTCTCCTTTGGAAAAAAACAATAGTTCCGTTTTTTATATTTATTTGAGTAATATATTTTTTGTATGTGTACGTGTTGAATATTAGGAAATGAATATATGCGAAGTCTATAATATGGTACCTCGAAGATTTTACATTTTCGACGCAACTGCTAACAGCGTAAGAAAACGATTAAAAAATTATGTTCAATATGTTGTAGAAATTTTTTTCTGCAGCTAACTGGCTTTAGTGAAGAAATATGTGACGTTTTTATAGTTATTAAAAAATGCACATTGTATATCATTATATATTAGAAATATCAAAGAAATTATCAGAAAATTGTTGTGTAATATCAGCAATTGCTAGATACATAGGCATTGTCCGTGTGTTATATTCGTACATTCTTATCTGTGATCATCCACGTTTGAGAGAAAACAATTTTATGTAAATCATCTATGTCGTCATAATTTTATTATTCATATAAATGTATAAAATACAGGAATTTATTTATCGATAGTCTACATTGAAACATTTATCTGTGTATTATCAAATATATAGTTTTGAGATATGATCAAAATCATGTACGTATACATATAATGCACGCAAATTCAAGCACTAATTCGGAAATATAGATTAACACTGCGTGCACAAAAAGTGAAGTAATTTTACATATTCTTGCTAGTTAAATTTCAGAGTATTTTACATAAACTAAGCTCAAAGCTAGCAATGAAACATATTAAATTATTAATCTATCAATGAAACATATTAAATTACATATTAAATTATTACAATTCGTTAGTCAATGAATAATTCACGAAAGCTATTAAATATCTGAAATTTGATTAGCTATTAATCTTCATAAAATCTTAAATTTTAAATAATATCTTTAAGATTATAAGCAATCTAAACAAATACAATTAAATATATGTCTAAAATTATTTTCTTTTTATCATAAATATTAGACATACGTAATGGAAGGTGGAGTAGTACCGAAAAACTTATATAAAGTGGATTTGGAGGGTACCACCGGTGAACATGAGCACAGTCTGTATCACTCTATTAGCTTGAGTCGTGGTCAAACTCATCATGTGTTCATAGAATCGGATGATCCGGGTGCTGTCCTGACGTGGGATTTCGATGTAATGCGTCATAATGTAATATTTACAGTGCTTCACAAATCTCGAAACAGTGAAAACGGTGCTATTTCAGGTACATTTTAATATTAAGAACAGTATTATGATGAAACAAACATAACATTTTTTAATTAAAATTAACAATATGTACAGTTTACAAACAATAATTATTTTATAGAACTTCCAGAGCTCGCAATAGGGGGTGATCATGAAATCGTTGCTGCAAAAGAATTGAAAGATAATTACATTAAAGTCGAACATAGCATAATTTGTCATGATGGTGAAAGCATCCAAGTATGTATTTCATGCAATTTGTGTATTGTATTGTATTTTTGATATTGTATTTAGTATATGTTGTATATTTGATGAAGTATATTATATTTTTAATATTTTTATATCCACATTTCGCTCATTTGTTACAATAACCATATGAACTTACAATAATTATATAAACTTACAATATTTAACTCAAAACTGTTATTTTTAATTGCTTGCAGAAAAGAATGGAAACTTAAATAAATAATATACTTCAAAAGAACTTTTATTTCTTTACAATCAGTCGTTATACTTAAATTGCACTTAAAAATCAACGTTATAAGATTTTAATAATTTGAAAATAAATATTAAAATTAATTTTCCAGAAAATTTTGTTTTGAGTCATTGTTGAGTTGTATAGTAGCAAATAAGCGACATATCAGTTACAAATTGAATAAGGCACACAAATATATTCTTAATATAATAATTAATTAATTCTTTTGTATATTGAACTGTAATTTATTATTATATTAAACTATGATTTAAATTATAATTTATTATTTCTTCTTTGTTAAAGAATTTGAAATATAAACATATTTATAATAATATAAAATTTAATGTACTATATTATTTTCTCATAACTTATCTATTTTTATAAATAATTGTATGCGTGTTATTTTGTATATTAATAAGTATAATTACATAATTATTGCTTCTATGGAATTATTAATTCTTTTTATATTATAGGGTACTCATATCATGCAGGATACAGGTACTTATGTATTACAATGGCAAAATCAAGAAGATCAAGTCGAATTTCTTCCATCCATTAGCTCTCATAAGGCTCAACTTATGTATTTTTATGAAACATTACCAGCTGCACATTACAGGTACTTATATATATATATATATATATGGTATATATTTTTATTTTTACGTAGAATAATATTATGATGGTATTTTTTTTGGCTTCCTTCAGAGGTTCAATGATGAGTTTACAGTCAGCCATAAGCGGAAGGTCAGAAGCTAGTTCATCTTTATCCAGATGAAAAGCAATGAATACGAATGTTGAAATGCAGGAAACATGAAAAAACAAATTTCATTCGTAATATTTTAGTAATATGTGTTGTAAAAACACGAATCTCATTTATGTTTAACGAAGCTAAAATACAATTCATATTTTAGTCTGATATTTTAATTTTGTTGACACGGTAAAGCTTCTCTCTTTATTCATAAACAATTTAATATTGTTTCAAATCTTAAGCCTAAAAATACTCATTTCCGTAATTATATAACCGATGTTATCATGTTATATATATAGCTGTTAAGCAATAATACAGTATATAATAATGTTGTCTAATATATTTAAACTTTATTTTTTCATATAAAAATAAATTAAATGAAATTTAATACTCAGAATAGAGTCATATGTACATTTTAGAGATTATATTGTAATATAAATAGTAGAAAACTCACTGCAAGAGCATATTATAGTTTCAAGCTCCAAAGTGGACGATAATCCAAATTGTGCAAGTGAATTGTGATTTAATATTAATTTATATACATATATTTACATAAGAACACGGGTAACAAAAAATGTTCTTCCCTCATAAACTTACATTTTAAAATTTTGTCTTAAAGAAAAATGCATAAGCATACTAATTTTTATAGCATAATAGTAATTTTATATATTATAGTAAAACCCCATTACATTCCATTGTTGAGTGATAGAACACATTATGCTATATTTATATTATTTTTTACATACTTCCACAAAACATATTATGCAAAAAGATTAATAATCATGTAATAACAAGTTCTCTATTTGATAAGAATTATAATTTAGAATGTTAATTATTGATATCTTGTTCAAATTAAATATTAGCAGTAACTATAGTTTCAAATAAAGCTACTCAAAAATTAATAAGAACATGATATATTTAATAATTTATTATGTGCCAAAACAAATGTAAAAATTAAAAAATATTTTCAGTATAATAGAACAAATTTTATTATAAATGAAAGTGGAAGAAAACTAGTTTTGAGATAATAATATAATTGTACACAGAATATAATTTATTTATTAAATATCTGAATGTTTTGGCAATAACATAATATTTTAATAAATCTGTTATTGTTCATTTTCTGGTAGTCTATAAACAAGAGTCTTTAATTTTAGACGTAACAGTATAAATTATCTAATAAGTTAACGTAATGATATGTAAATTAATAACGATTAATTAATTCTAAAATGCAAGATACTCGAAACATATAAATTATAAATAATTATAGTCAATTACAGTGCATAATATAAAAATAATTGTTAAGAATGCTCATACTTTCGATGGCAAATATTATATGGAAATATAAGCTGAAAAAGCTTTCGTGTAAGAAATTATCTTTAATCATCAAAAGACATAATTTGTGAGAATACAAATTCTATTATCAATTCATTATATCAATAAATAGAAACATCTTTCTATGTATCTTCTTAACAAATTATGTCTTGATTGCTGATTACAACTAATAGTCCAAGTGAGAAAACATATTTTTCAAATGCAGATTTTTAGAATGAACACAGATGTGTTTTTACTAGGATATATAGCGAAATGAAATTATATGGCCGGCCAATAATTGTTAAATAGTTAGTTAAAGATATCACGTTTATCGTTTATCAGTAAGATATAATTAGCTATTTTAAAATGTAGTATAACTAGTATACGTAAAAGAGTAAAATGTGTAACAGATTATTATATTACATGAAGAAATAAGATGTAAGTTGTATAAGTATACAACTTATTGTTTTAATAATAGACAGGAAAAATTGGTAGAATTTATTACTATTCCATAGTATGCAATTTGTGTCTTCTTTATGACTAGAAACTATGTAGCAACTCAGAAACATTGTCTCAAAATAAGGAAAATTATGTATGTCACTAATTTGAAATGTCACATAATGTAGCGATGTAGCTAGTAGTATTGTTATTTCTATTGTCATCACATACAACAGTTGAAGGCAATAAAGTTCAAACAGATTCAAGGATTATTATTGAATAAAAACCCCGCTTTCAAATTTTAATATTTTATAAGCAGTAAATAAATGTGATACATACTAGGGAATTTTCCTGAATCAGGATAAAGAAAGTAACAATAAGTATAGTTTAACAATTTCTTTGTAGTTTTTTTATAACACTTCTATAATTCATATGGAGTCTATGGAGAGTATATATACTTCGCAACCGTACATTTACGCATTCATTGTGTACAGAATAATATATGTGTGAAAATGTTCGACATTACTAGACTAGGGTATACATATACACATGTAGTATATATTCCCAGAGCTATATATATATCCTTACATATCTCATGCAGGAACTCTTATATTTTTCAATCCATCTTAAGAAGAGATAAAATATAAAATTATTGCGTATTAAAAGTTATTAAATATGTAAAAAATTCGCTCTTCGTATAAAAACAAAGAGACGAAGTACAAAAATTGTACAAAAATCGTATTTCTATTTACCCACGTGCATACAGTGTTACGTCTTTTTGCAACGTGACTGTTTGTTTAAAAAGATTAAAAATGTAATACAGTAAATATATATATTTTTTTTTGTAAATCAGAAAATCTTAATATTAAATTTTTTTCTCAACATATCCATATCTAATATGATCTATTGAATGAATAAATGAACTATTTGAAATATAAACAATGTGTATACATAATAATATATTATAATAAATTATACTTTTCTTTCATTCTTATAAAAAAATAAAAAAAATTACAAATATATTATCTTCATCACTTTTTATGAGATATACTCATCATGTTTCTTAATAAACACTATATTGAATAAAAAATAATGCAGAACAATCTTACAAACAACTTTATAATAGTTTGTAATGATAAATTAATAATTCAAATAATGTAATATTATATATGTAAATATCTGGGAGATAGTTTGGAATGTTTTTTCCATTTTTTAATCTTCGATTTTAAGTATTATAAAAAGATTATTGTGATTATTATATCACAATGATTTTAAAAATGATATAAGAAGTATATCAAAATAATTAATAATTATACTTGAATTGTACAAAGACTTATAACAAAATATTATATTTTAAAGAGAATAATTCATGTAAAATAATATGAACATTTGTAAATGGAAGCTTTTTGGAAATTTTTTAATATCTTTTCTCGCAAATATCAATTCTATTTTCACTAGACTTACAATATATCAAATGGAGTATATAAAAAATTGATATTGTGGCTATTATGTATGTCTTTGACTATAAAATTATAAAATTATTATTATATATATATATTTAAATTTCATAACTAAAATATTAAGAAAGATGTATGTAATACAAATTCTTGGCAGGACTCTTTTGGTGAAAGAATATCCATATAATTATAGTCAAAGATATATATAACTTAATGCAACATTATTATACTTTGGCATTTCTCTTTTTAAACTTCTTCATAAAAATGCTAATAGTATCAAACAGAATTGGGAAATAACACGTTACTTTTAACACCATTGTCATCATTTTTTAGTAACGAATTTGTAACGACGTTACATTTTTTATTAATAACAATAATAAATAACTATATAATTACTAATTTTTTTGTAAAATAGTAACGAATTTATCGTTATTTTGTACAATACATATGTATTGATATAAACAAATTAAAAAAAAAAGGGAATATTATAATATATTTGACTGTATTGCGATTAATCGTAACCACTATATTTTTTGTTAAACCGGTTCAGTAATTGGACGTTACTCTAAGAAAAAGATCGTTAAAATGTGAAAATTATAATGACTTACTTATTTTTGAGATAACGATAACAATAACAAATTACTTTTTCCAATAAGTAACGAGCAACGGTAACGAATTACTTTTCTGAACGAGTAATGATAACAATTAAGTTGTTGCTAGAAATTATCTTTTAAAAAAAGATGTTAAATACACGCGCACTCCTCAAAAAATAAATGTTATATAAGTACTTTTCAAAAATAAAACCAAGTAGTATAATTCAAGTAACTTTAATTTTTTGCTAAAAAATAATCGATCACAAAATTGCGTCAATTAAAATTTTGGCACATTATATTATCTAACGCAATGATTCAATGAGTAATGTTTAACAATAACGAGTTAAATTTTCAAGTAACTTTCCCAATCCTGATATCAAGTTAGCATAACATCTGTTTGTCTCGGCCTCGAAAAAAACCTTAACTTTTTCAGTTTCATGATTTAACATTGTCTTATATATTCTGAACTATAATTTCTACATATTAATTAATAGATAGATGTCGCTAATACATACTGTAATATTTGGCAGAAAAATACATCGGATAGGCAAATCTCCTCAAAGTATAATATGAAATAAATATCTGTCAATATAAAAATCTCTTTTGGCATATTTTTAAGTACTGGTAACACCTTTACGAGCTACTAAAAGATTTAATACTGGATGTTTTCTTATATAAGAAACCGCTTTCTTGTGAGTTACCATTGTAAAATCGTACCCATTGCATTGTAATATCTTGTCATGCATTCTGAGACCACTTTTTGCCGCCGGTGATCCGTCGTGTACTTCAGTTACATATATTCCCTAAAAAAGATCCATATCTATAAGTTTTTTTATGTTATCTTCATACAGTATAATTTACATAAAAACGCTATATTTTCTACACACACATAAAATATGATATCTTACATTATCTGTATAACCCTGTGGACTTTTTGTAAAATCCTGATCAATACCCCCACCGATTTTAAATCCACATTTCATTACTTCTTCGCCGTTTTCATTAATTTCTGTTTCTTTGTGTAATGTAATTGGTATCTATAACAAATCAATAAATATACATATAACATTTAATGTAATATATATGTATATAATACACAAATATAAATATAACAAGGGTAATAAATAAAGGTTAAATCAAGTTGATTCTTCATAATAATGTATATTATAAGATATTTAATACACAAATATAAATATAACAAGGGTAATAAATGAAGGTTAAATCAAGCTGATTCTTTATAATAACGTATATTATAAGATATTTAAACAATTGTAAAACTATCAATATTATAAGTGTGCGTCAAACCATAATTTTTAACACTCTGCAAACAGTTTCAAGAAAATTAATTTTTAATTTTTGTATCAATATTCCATATTTGAGTGTCTATATTTTATTTCGTTTTTAAATATTTGACTTGAGATTGACACTAAAGATGATCATATTAAAGATTGAAATATCTATGACTTTATATTTAATTTATATTTAATAACTTATAATACTTATTAGCATTAATACGAAAAACCAACTCACAATCAGCTCATTATTTATTATCCTTCATTTATTAATCTTAAAAGCCTAGAAATCAATTTTTAATTTTTTAAAAAGGATCTATTATTGCAATACTTATATGTATATATTCCTTTTAAGCACAGTTTTCCAAAAGAATAGATATTCTTATATAATCAAAATTATAATACTTAATCTACTTCTTAAATACAATAAAACTCAAGCTTTATTTAAAAATTTCTGTCATTGTTAAAACACAAGCCCTTTACTATCTCATACATCTATTAATATTATATTATATTATATTAATATTATATTATATTAAAATATTATATGTATTATATAAAAAAATTCTGAACATTAATTGCGAGATAGAAATAAGACAACCCACTATAGTATCCTAATAGCAAAGGGCGTGTGTCGTGAACAACAACTATGTAATAAAATCTAGACAAATTAGGATCCCTACACTTAGGCACTCCATCGCGGTACCCGGCTGATGTTGAAAAGCCATTTTCGCGCACATAATCAAGTAACTCGGGCTCTGCCACGCGCTTTTTCCTTTTTAATAAATTCCCTCCCTTACACTCAAGTTCAACCGACCGATGACGCACGATTAATCACGACTAATAACCAATCCACGGGATTCGCCGTCTTTCTCGACAATATGTACTGCGCAATGTGCGATTCAAATGAATGAGAAATTTGCCCGCTAACGAACGTCGGAATAGCAAGACTTCTTGTCAATCTCGGAGCGCGAACAGATGATCGCTCAAAGCGGATCTACATCGAACAGAACTCAACGTCTTGACAGCCATGCGTAAACGTAAAGTGCAAGAATGACCATACGCGTGCAATCACTGCAATCGATGCGTTCCAAAAGTTTCCATCCAGTGGTCTGTTTTCTGTTCCTGCACTAAACTGCACTAGCACTCTGTTTCTCACTTTCAACAAATATCAAATATATAACTATCTCCCTTCAAGTTCCAAAAGTGTACACTAGTTCAGCCACAGAAAGCCACATCTCGGAAGGAAAGTGTCTGATTACCTTGCCGTAAGCGTAATTTTTATGTAATTATATATTCGTTGAATAAAAAGTATTTTACGAAAATACAATGAAAGAAAATATAATGTCTCTTCAATCATCTAACAAATCCATTCCATGTTCAACCTAGCATATATATGTTTTTTCGACATGATATGAAATAAACTTTTAGGTTATAATGTTATATATTTTATATACTTTTTTTCTTTAAATAATAATTCTAATAAGCTTGACAAATTTTTTAAAACAGCAATTTACATCTAAAATTTATATATAAAGTATTAATAAAGTAACTTTAATAAAAAAGAGAATAAATTTTTTATTTAAAAAAATGTTTATTTTTCCATTACCCGGTAGAAAAAGAGAGTTTTAAAATTTTGTAATAAAATTTAATTTATTAAAAATCTTTTTTGAATCAAAAGTTAAGCACTGAATCAAAAAGTTAAGCATAAATTAGTTTGAAAGAAAAGAGAAAAATAAAAGAATGATGTGTTCAGGAATAGACAGTGATTTGGAAATCTGGCACTGCCAGATTTCACAATTCCATAAAGATGCTGAAGCATAATTTCTTAAAGACATCATGGTGCAAATTGCGCACGCGATATATACACAAGAATGCTTCTCTGTCAGAGGCATTTAAAAGTAAAGAATGTGCAACTGCAAAGATACGTAACATTGGCATATTGGCACATATTGATGCTGGTTAGTATTATTTTGATTGATTACTCTAATAATATTACTTTATTAATTATAGCGAATAAAACAAACATAACTTGTTTTGATGGATATGTTTAGATACAAATAACTATATTTTTCTTTAGGAAAAACAACTACAACTGAAAGGATGTTATACTACTCGGGTCTCATTAGAAACATGGGAGAAGTTCATCATGGCAACACAGTGACCGATTATATGGAACAAGAACGTCAGCGTGGAATAACAATCACTTCAGCTGCAGTCACGTTCAATTGGAAAGACTATCGTTTCAATTTAATAGATACCCCTGGTCATATTGACTTTACTATGGAAGTCGAACAGACTTTGCAGATATTAGATGGTGCAATTGTAGTTCTAGATGGATCTGCTGGTGTGGAAGCCCAAACATTAACAGTTTCCAGACAAGCAGACAGGTATAATATACCTCGGATAATCTATGTTAACAAAATGGATAGGGCAGACGCTGATTTTAATATGAGTTTACAGTCTATTGAATCCAAATTAAACGTAGAAACACTACCTATTCAGATTCCTGTAGAGAAGGCAGGAGTTTTAGAAGGTATTATAGATATAATAACTATGGAAAAATTAATATTCGATAAAAAAAATCAAGGTATGCATTTAATAAAAACAAAAATAGCTGAAAATGAAGATGCAAGATTATGGAATATTGCCAGTGAGCAGCGACGATTATTGACCGATAAGCTGTCAGGCTTAGACGACAAACTGGCAGACATTATTATAGAGCAAGAATCTCTGGATAACATACAGCCACAAATGTTAGTCGATTCCTTACGTAGAATCACTATAAGTAGGAAAGGTGTGCCTGTAACATTAGGAAGTTCCTATAAGAACATTGGAGTACAGCCTTTAATGGACAATGTCATTCTCTATCTACCGTCGCCTACGAATGTATATCAATTGAATCCATATCGATGCTTTGAGAATAATTTAGCAGCCAGAGTCTTCAAGATTGTTCATGACAAGCAAAGGGGACCAATTACTTTTTTCAGGATTTATTCTGGCAATATGAAAAAGGGTCAAAAACTGTATAATATAACGCGTGATCAAATCGAACAATGTACTCGTCTATACATTGCTTGCGCCGATGATTACGAAGAGATAATCGAAGTGAGTTATGGTAATATCGTGGCTGTAAGTGGATTAAAGAGTACTATTACGGGCGATCTAATAACGACAAGCCAATCCATAGCCAATCATACTAAACAGATTATGCTGAAGGAGGACCCGAAGCAGCTAGACTACGTGAACAACTTCTTTGCATCTGGAGTAAACTTGCTCGATCCAGTTTTCTTCTGTTCTATAGAACCCCCCTCCCTTTCGGCACAATCTGCCCTGGAGACTGCCCTTCAAGAACTGCAGAGAGAAGATCCTAGTCTGCAGGTGAAGAATGATCCAGAGACAGAACAGATTGTTCTTGGAGGGATGGGAGAGTTGCACATAGATATCATTAAGCAAAGAATCAGGACAGAGTATAAGATTGATGTAGATCTGGGTCCCTTGCAAATCGCTTATAAGGAAACGATTCAAGATGCCGTTAAAGATACACTATCTGTGGAGCACAAGATGGGTCATACGACGCATAAAGTTACTATCATTTTGTCTTTAATACCTAATTATGAGGGAAAAGAACAATTGCTTCTTGATAAGTCTCCAGATAATGCTTCGAATATCAATAGTATTCATCCACGGGTAATGAGCGCGATTAAAAACGGTATAAAAGCTGCATTGCTACATGGTGTGAAATTAAGTTGTCCGGTAATTAATGTTGGCATCAAGCTCCACTGGCTAGAAGTAGCACGCGGTACTTCAGATACCATTATTTCTGCCGCTACCTCACAATGCATTCGAAAGGTCGGTGTATATGATCTCCAAATAAGTTCTATTAATTACAATAATATTATTTGATGTTCATGATTTTATATATATATATATTTTATATATAATCATTGCGTATTATATTATTGTAAAAAAAAGGGGATATTATTATGTTGTATTTAAATACGGAGATTTTATATTTTTTAATTTATAGACAAACTACTAATTTTTTTATATTTAATAGGATGTTTAAATAACAATGTTTTTCATATGTGCATAGTTATTACAAGATGGAAATAGCATGTTATTAGAACCCATAATGCAACTGGAAATCGTTACACCAGAGGAATATTCATCGAGTATTAATTCTGATCTTACTCGTAGACGAGCAATAATACAAGAAATTGATATACGTGGCAATAATAAAGTGAATAAATTATATAATTATTTTATTATTATTGTTTGACAAAATATCACTAAATTTGTATTTCATTTCATAGGTGATTAGAACTCTTGCGCCATTATCGGAATTATTAGGATATTCAACAACATTGAGAATCATCACATCGGGCAATGCAACATTTTCATTGGAATTTAATCACTATCAACTAATGAGCTCTATTGACGAAGAACAAGCTATCGAAAAAATTAAAGGATTTTAAAATGAATACTACTTCTATTAGTAGAAGCAATAAACAAAGAGATAATATTATTGAAAGTACAATTTCACTTCATTTTATTGACTCAATCTAATCAAAATATATTGCAACATTATCATTGGTGCGTTACAATCTCCATATACAATTCTCAATAGCGACTACTAAATATGATACAGAAAGCTTTTTATAATCAGCTGGAGCAGAAAAATCGCTAGCTATCAGAAAATTATCATTACTTTCATTCATGCATCATAACTAGTAGTCGCGCATAAATATATTAATATTGCTTAAGATCATGCAAAAATGTCATACGTCGTAAAATATATGTATATATTATATTGTATGGAGGGATTAAATGTTATAATGTCGCGTGAGACTGGAAAAACGACAGCCGCGTATAAAAATTTATGACAACGCAGATAACACGAAAGCGAGATTTTCTTTTTAACGTCGCAAAAAAATATTGGAGAAAAAAATTTAGGAATTCCCGCATTCGTGTAATTTTTATTTATCCGCCCTATAATATTAAATATACATTTAAATTATGCAAACTCTTGATCTATCTTAAGCACAATTCAAAGAGCTCTTAAGACTCTTAATGTACTTAAAAGTTTGAGCTAAAATCTTGTTTTGTCTTATATTTTAAATTTTTATTTTCACAATAGAATTATAGTATAAAATTTCATTTGTCTCAATGAATCGCTTACAAAACGACAAATCTTACATTCATTATTTCTAATTCGTTATATTTTAAATGTTAAATATACTTATATCACTTGTATGCAGACATTATTGCTCATATCTGCGATAATTTCCTTTAAGGCGCAAATAACTATCGTTTTTTCTCTTCAAATATATTTTTCTTGTACCTACATTTTATATTTACAACAAAAAAAGATTATTTCATCAAGTGACAATTTAAAATTTCAATTGACAAGATTCACTTATAAAGAGGGAAATATTTCATATATACAAAGTTACAATTAAAAATGTCATATATACAAAGTTACAATTAAAAATTTCAGATTGACAAAATGCATCACAAATAGGAAAATACTGAGAGTCAAATACCTATTCGCAGACTATTAAAATCTGAATACACAAATCTTTTCTATATATGTGCTCGCAGTGCACATAGAAATTTTGAAAGAAAGATACAATTGAAAAGAAAAAGGTTAGCTATTCATAAGCAAAATCGCGTGAAAGAATTTTTATTAAGAGTGATCAAAAAAATTTCGTTGTAAGGAGCACACGCATAATACTTCTGCTCCCTCTTGTAGAAATCCTCCACGTCATGGTACTCCCGTTTTTATTCGGGATCGTTCTCTTCGTTGGACCCGTGTTCCACCATATCGTCGTGGCGTCACAAGCTTACAAGCTTTGGGGGATTCGCATCTGGGGAGCTGAGATCCACGGCGGACAAATTGCTTCTCTGTTGCGTCGAGCACGATGGTATCAAGGGCGTCGAGACCGGTGTAAGACCAGTACCACCTTCCATTAGGGACTCAAAATTAAACGGTATACCACTGGTTGGAGTAGTAATCGGCATACCGGCTACATCCATCGATGATTTCATGAAGGATGGTGTTTCCACCGTCTTGAAAGCAAGCGTATCTGGTCTCTCTTTGGGCTCCACAAACATTGTCAGAGAATTCAGTCTGTTATTGTTGTCCAATCCGACTGGTAATGAATTAGGTCTATTCGGTCTCGTTGCCGCGGCCGTTGTGTCGCCTTTCACAGATTCGGCAGCAAATTGATCCTCGACCGAAAGATCGGTCTTTATCACGGGTTTTATATCTAGCGGAGATGAAGGGCGTAGCGAACGGCGACAGACTGCTCTGTGGGCGTCCAAAATGAATTCCAATTCATCTTTGACCTGTTTCAGCTGTTCAATCTCATCCTGCAAGTTTTGCTTCTTTTTTTCCAAACCCTCGGTTTCCTAAAAAAGATTAAAGATCTTTAATGAATGTGAAGCTTTAAGGCAGCAACTCTAGACGCTCAATATTATTGTATAATTATATTATTGTATAATTATGTTGTACAATTATTGATGCTTCTTTTAATTCAAAACAAAGGAGACTCAATATGGCCTGTAGATAATCAGTAATATATCGTGCAACATCAAATATTGTTTAATATTGATCATCTAGAAACCGCTTAAAAATGTGAAAACTATGAAGAAGATTGAAAAACTCAATATTCTAAATCACGCAACATTATGTCCATAACCCGCGTACTTACTTCGAGTAGGGCATTGGTGTGATCCATTCTTCGCTTGCGGCATCTCGCCGCTGCCATCTTATTCCTTTCGCGCCGAATCTGTCGCCTCTGCTCTTCCTCGGGGGTCATCCCGATCGTTCTGGTGGGCCGCCTGCCACCCATATTGCGTCTAACTGGTTGCTGTTGCTGCTGTTGCGGTTGTGTTTGCTGCTGGGTCTCGATAAGGGTGGTCGTCGGCGCTGGAAGATGTATCGCCGTTGTGTTTTGCGTCTGTGCTGGAGTCGGTTGTGATGGTTCGACCAACGGCGGCACAAAGCCGGCTTCGCGACTGTGCGACGCTGACTCGCTTGTCAGCTCCAGGAACGTCTGCTCGATGCTGCGGAGGGTGGTCGGCGTCAGCGTTGGCGTCGTCCTGGTCGGCACTCCGCTATGTAATCCGTCCAGAGATACCAGCTACAACATAAAGATAACAGATGTTGATTGAAAATTTATCCAAAATCTCTTTTATAATTATTTAATTTTTAATTATATTATTCTACACTATCATAACTACATTGAGAAAAATTTGTAACTGAAAATGAACGAACCAGAAAATTATGATTATATCAATCAGAATCCTGAATTATCTCAATTAGAATTATAATAGATTTAACCAGAAAATTCTGATTTATTCATTTTCAATCAGAATTCCAATTAATGCAATCAGACGTTTTCTAGTGTAAAGAACAGAAAATCTGATTTTATAAAGTATCAATAGAGATAAGATTAATACAAATTTCACGAGTTATCAAGTGATGAACTAAACTTCAATGTTCACGAACTTTGGCACTCTAATATTGGATCTGAACATGGAGATAAATGCATGCTTCTGTACAGAAAGAATACCCATGGAAGCATTAATAAAAATTGTATAAGCGATTTAGTACAATTGTCAACAAGAATTAACTGTTTACTTCTTGTTGTCTACTATTCCAGTTTCCAAAATGACAGAAAGTGACTAACTACTTGATTTTGCTGTATAAAATTTTCTACGCCGTGTTTTTCACCGGAAAGAAACTGCTACTAACGTAGGTGCGTTATCTTCGACTTTCCAGGTCCGATATCAGCCAGTTAATCTCACCAAGATGGCTTGATTAAAAATATCCATGATTCAATATAGTCGATAACGTATCATCGCGCTAGCGAGATAGATCGCTCACTCAGAATTATGTGATTCCGCGCACGGTTATTGAAATTACAAGACGCTCACGTCTCGTGATTTAATTCGCGAAAATATCCACGCGTCTTTTCCTCACGTTCCGCGTCTCTGGCGGCAATTTACAAACGCCGCGCCAGCGCGGTACACGTGCGTTATAATGTTGCGCAATACTATAATTCGCATCGAATTAAAAACGTCGTTTCCATGCGGCGGCGGCGGCGGCGGCGGCGACAATAAAAAAGATTCGCGGTCACTCGAACGCGATTTCACTATAAGAGAGGAGGGGCATGGCAGAGGGAGAAGGGAGACCAGGGAGACGGACTTTACGAGCCCGTCGTTCTCCCTAACTACGACTGTATTAACGAGCAACTCGAATCGCAGCTCACGTAGCGACAACCTCGCGCGCCATTATCGCGCCGCCAATCGCCAGTCGGGGACGTAATCTATACGCGTTGCGCGTTTCCCAGAAAACACAAAAGGACGCAGGAAGGAAAAGAGAAGCCCCGCGGCGTCCTTCGTTCTCCTGCGCGTCGCGTCGGAGAGAAGACGTGCCGCGCGGCTCGCTATCATTTCTAAAATTACGAATCGCCATCCTCCGGCCGTTTAATGAAGGCCACCGTCGTCGACTTCGCCTCGCGATGAGAAACATCGAACCACTGCGCACATTTAAGAAGTACGCAGGGCTAAAATCTACAATATATGTGTAAACAAGAAAAGGCATCCAGTATCTAATATATTCATTTACCTCTTTTATATTCAACGAGATGTTATTTGAATTAAAAAGTTGTCTTAATTGTCTTCTATTTTTAAATGTCTAATTCTAAGCAATGAAATAGCACTTGGACAGTAATAATGTTTCACATATGATTTATACTGTGATTTATAACCTTCACATTACAATGGGAAACACAAAGCAAAATAAAAAAATTTTACTTTGCATCAACATATAAAATATGCAAAGCAAAGCATTTTTTAACATGGTTATTTTATATGTCTAACAACAAAACAAAAATGTATAACAACAAACCATGTTAAAAAACTAATTAAATAAGAGAGAATTTTTTCAGTCTTGAAACACAATCGTGAGCAGACCCAGAGTAGTAACATCACTTATTAAATTGACAAGCGATTTAATATCTTTTGTTGCTAATAAGCATCTTTATAAGAATAATTAATGTTAATAATTTGATGTTAATAAGAATTTTAAATCTACAAATAATGTTTAAAAAATATTATTTTGCATACTTGACGTGCAAAACAAGATTCTTTTTTTTTTAATATGCAGTGCATCTTTTATCGATTAGTGCATCTTTTTCGACGAGATGCTTTAAGACGAGAGAAAATACCGTAGGTAGGCGCTTTAAGTGTCATCGCTAAAATTACTTAGCGCAGCTCGGAACGGCTTCGCCGATTTCGGCCGTGGTCGTTTGGCCACCCACCGACCGGCCACGCTTCTCGCACCCATCGCAAACCATCATGCGGGGAACTTAAGGAATGTCCGGAGCGTTAAACTTAGGCGTTACCGAATCGTGTCCGTGCGCGTAGCGGCGTCACGGTCACTGGAATTCCGATCCTGTGTGAGAAAATGCCGAAGGTAATCTTGGAAATTACAGAAATTGCCGGGAGCGACCCATTTGATTATTCGACAAAAATCGTAATGTTCATACCCTTGCTCTTTCTCGAAATCACTGATTTCCATTATTTAATAAATTATTAGCAAGCTTGGAAACGATATATTGTGCCGCGAAGAAGAGTGTTATAATTTTTGAAAGAACTTTTAACCCTCCATCTGCAATCTGGATCTTTTTTGATACAAGCGAAATTTTATTATCAAATTTCTTAAATAGAAATAAAGAAGGATAAAATCCAGTTCTCTTATTGCTAAGTTACACATTTTTAAACAAATTTTTTATTTTATTTCTGCTCAAATTTCAATTT